>Ga0183095_10235_pt1 | contig 273509 bp, 225 predicted proteins | sample BioMet4_FD_130346 | JGI IMG/M metagenome (GOLD analysis project Ga0183095, IMG submission 130346) | Microbial communities from bioreactor (seeded with sewage sludge) at LBNL, California, USA - Biofuel metagenome 4 (v2) (version 3) | ecosystem: Engineered > Bioreactor > Anaerobic > Unclassified ...
CCGCTGCCGCATACGGCACTGTCGTGGTGTTGATCCACACAGACTTCGTAACCGTGACGTCGTCACCAGACACATGTACGCCGTCCTTGTAGTACTCTACAGTGTAGCTCTGGTCGTGCTTCTGTGTTGAATCAGTGACGTAGTTCACCTTGATCGTTGCGCCGTTCGCTATGTTCGCCGGGATCGTCGCTGGATCAGTGCTGTCAAACTTGTAGCCGGTGTACTTGTCGTTCGCAGTGCTGAAGTCCGCTGCCGCATACGGCACTGTCGTGGTGTTGATCCACACAGACTTCGTAACCGTGACGTCGTCACCAGACACATGTACGCCGTCCTTGTAGTACTCTACAGTGTAGCTCTGGTCGTGCTTCTGTGTATCGTCTTCCGTCCACTGCGCATACAGAGTAGTGCTGGCAGTTATATTGAATGTACCACCTGCTGCGTACGCAGTCCCGGTGCCATCAGCGGCTGTATTCCATCCGTTGAAGGTGTAGCCGGTTCTGGTAAATCCGTTAGCCGCCACCGTGACCTTAGCATTATTGGCATATTTGCTGCTGTCAGTCGTGCTGCCAGTTGCATCTGTAGCATTGGCGTCGTATGTCACAGTGTATTGAGCCGGTGCTTCACTGGACAGAGTCGGCTTCTCAGAAGAATGATCATTTTCTGTTACTGCCAGAGGCACTTTGTCTCCGCTGGTATTGACATATTCGGCGCCCGCAGAAGTATTTGTCGGCAGGGTAAATGTGGTGCCGATCTTGCTCGTATCAGCGAGCTTTATGTATATTGTCAGGGTATCGCCGGCGAGCTTAAAATTGTCAAGATTCCATGTGATAGTCTTGCCGTCGCCGGCAATGCTCGCCTCGCCGCTTGTTGCCGAAATATTATCGGTCTTGCTTGTGTCCAGGACAAAATTGCTGTTGGCGAGGACATCGGTAACGGTGACCTTGGCGGCAATCGTCTTGGCAATGCCGTTGATCACATTCGTCATCTGGCTTGGGTCGGTCACGTTGGTAAAGGTACCACCGTTATACGTCATATCCGTAAGAATATCAGCAGCGTCTGTGTCAACATTCATTCCTACTGTATAGATGGTAACGTTTTTGAGACCTTTAAGAGCACTTAATGGATCGCTGTAGTTATTCCAACTTGGTTCACCATCTGAAATAAATATCACATAAGCAGGATTAGTATCATTGTTTTTGCGAGCTGTATCAATTTGAGACTTAACGGTACTCAGGGCTGTGCCATAGTTGGTTTTGCCATATTCATCGTTCTTTTCATTCGGCAAGCTATCCATAATGTTTTTCGCTGACGATGTTAGCCCCTTGCTATAACCAGTAAGATAGCTGCTATTGAATACAACTGACGCTGCCTTGTTGCTGGTTCCGCTTGGAAGCAGCGTGTCAAGGGCCGTGCTGACAGATTCGCGCAGAAGCGCCCAGCGGCTCTTTGCTGCCTGGGTCTGCACTTTTGCCGTATAGGTAAAAGTTGAAGGCGCTTTATCTCCTTCTTTCCATTCGCTCCATCCACCAAAGAGGCCTTCATATTCACTGTAGTATGCAACCGTGCTGGTCTCCTGGCCAGATCCGTCATCACATACCCAATACAAAACATAATCCCCATTATATTTTGAGGTGCTGTCTTGAAGATAATGACTGTTTCTGCCCTCTGTAAACTTTTCACAGGTCACCTGCTGATCGCTGTACTGGGCATCAATTGCTGCTTCGCTCATACTGCCCGAGTAGTCCAGCACGAAGTACACGTCGACGGGTTTCTGCGTGACCGTTATCGGCGTGCCGCTGACCTTCATGGTAATCTTGGCTTCACCCTTACTTTGGTCTGTCCACTCCGCAGTCTTTGTGAGCTGCGGGTCTGTCGCCCCATCCGCCAGCACACTCATGGGGAGCAGGGTGATAACCATGAGCACAGTGAGGAGGAGCGCTATGAATTTAGTACTCTTCTTTGCCATGTTTTCGTTCTCCTTTTCATTATTGTTACATGAATTTGAGATCAAAACACGTGGCGGCCGGGCTGCCATCGCTGTGTCGCTTCAGGCCCCTCAGCTTTGCGTCCCGGGGTTTTCCCCGGTTTGCCGTTTCAGTGATTTATGCTCTTTCTTACCGCTTATCCTGCTGGGATTGCTGCTCTTGTCTTTCACCCTCAAGGGCGCTGCGCATCAGGAATATCAGCTCCAGTGTGCTGCGGAAGCTCTCCTCCATCTTGCCCTCAAGCCAGGTCACCGAGCCCTGCCAGCTGGCGTTCTGTCTGAACAGAATGCGCACGGCAAATGTCGCTTTCTTGCCGTTGTGACGGTTCTCGTCGTCCGCGGGCGCGGGCGGACTCTTCATGGGTACGAAACTCCGCTTCGCCTCGAATGACTGGGGCAGACGCATCTTGTCCAGCAGATTGTCCATGCTGACCAGCAGATTCATCAGACTGCCGAAACACTCGCCGCCCTTCATGTAGGGATTGTACAGACGGCCGCTCATTACTCCGTTGTCGTACTCGTCAACACATATGACTGTGGTGCGGTACTCGTTCGCAGTTATCTTTTCTTCCATAGGCAGGAACGTGCCTCCTTTCCGGAGTTTATGTCATGAGTATAACACGGTCGGGTTACAGAACAGGATATATTTTGCGGTTTTTCTTTCATTTGTAATTGTACTTTATTTACAAAGATTTCTTGGGTCGTTTGTGTTTTTTGTCCAAATATCTGCCCCGAAACGGCAAAAAGCTCCCGCGCCCGAAGGCGCGGGAGCAAAATCGCTGTTTTTATGTAACCCGAGAGTATCAGTAGAGATATTTCGCGGTGTAATGACTGCCGTCGCCGATGTACTGCATGATCGCGGCGCTCTGCTTTGCGGAGGAGGCAAAGGTGGGATCCATGCGCTGCCAGGTGTTGCCGTCGAAGTATATTGCCGCGTTTACCCAGCCGGTCTTTGCCGACCAGACGCTTATCCAGGCGTGATACGCGTTGCCCACATAGCCAACCACCAGCTTGCAGGGCACGCCCTGGGAGCGGAGCATGGCGGTCATCAGCGCGGCGTAATCGAAGCAGATGCCGGTCTTGGCGGCGAGCACGGTATCCAGCACCGGCAGATAGCCGCTCTGGACGGAGGCTGCCTTGGCGCGGTCATAGGTCAGCGTGGTCACCACGAACTGGTACACAGCCTTGACCTTGTCCAGCGGGTCGGTGAGGCCCTTGGTGAGCTCCGCAGCCTTGGCGATGGTGTTGGCGGCGTTGGCGGCATAGTTTACATACTGATTGGGACGCAGGAATGGGGCAAACTCATCCTTGAGCGTGACGCTGAAAGAAACGGAAACCACGGTATAATACTTGGTGCCGCTGGTGTTTTCGTACACGGATACGGTGTAGCTGCCGTTGCCGTCGGACAGCGGGAAGGTCGTCCAGTCGGAAGCGCCGGCAGTGAGATTATATGTATACACCGTGCCGCTGGGGCCCTTGACCTGAGCCTTGATCTTCTTCTGGGAAGCAGCGCTGAATTTTGCCATTACATAGCCGTCGGTGGTATTGGAGTAGTCGATGGAGGCCTTGCCGCTCCGGCCGACAAGCCGCCCGGAGGCTACGGGCGTCAGATCGAATATGGCGGGCATGACGTCCAGTGCTACGGCTTCCTCGCTGATGTCGGCGTCCTGAACGGCGGAGCCGTCGATATACGCCTGGGCCTGAACTGCGCTCTTCGCCGCGGAGGCCGCGTTGGCGGAGGCGGAGGCCGGCGCCTGTCCGCAGCCGGCCAGCAGCGACAGCAGCATGACCATTACAAGAGCGGCGGCGGGCAAACTCTTCTTCATTCCGGTCATAGTGTAATTCTCCTCTCATTTAAGTCCGTATTTTCGGACAAATTTTCTCTTCGATGCGTATTATAGCACAGTCTTCTGAAAAATGGTAGTATTTTTTAAAAATATTTTCAAAATTATTATTTATATGTAACTTATATCTCTCAGTGACAAAATTGTTGCAATCCTGAATTTGGTATGGTATATTAATTTAAATAGTAGATAACGCTTGATAATGCGTCCTTTTTTCAGGACAAGAGGTGATATGTCATGAAGCTGAAGCCATTGGAAATACATATGCTGGGCAGATTTTCCGTGCATATGGGCGACAATGAGATAAGCGATGACGATAATCGTTCAAAAAAAGTCTGGCTTTTGCTGGCATACATGATATGCTGCCGGGACAGGGCTATAACTCAGGATGATATCATCAATCTGCTTTGGGGCGACGAGGAAAGCAGCTCCAATCCCATAAACGCGCTTAAAACCATGCTGCACAGACTGCGCACCATGCTGGACGGGCTGGAGCCCGGCGCCGGACACGCGCTGATACTCAGACGCGACGGCAGCTATGCCTGGAACCCCAACGCTCAGTTCACCTTCGACGCCGAGGAATTCGATACTCTGTGCACATCCGGCGCAGTCTCCTCCGGCGATCCGGAGCGGCTGGACAAGTATCTCAAGGCTCTCGAGATGTACACCGGCGATTTTCTGCCCAAGCTTTCTTCCGAACCGTGGGTCGTGCCCATCAGCGCCTACTACCACGATCTGTATGTCAGGACGGTCTGTTCCGCGGCCGATCTGCTGGACAGCGCCGGACGGCAGGACGAGATCGCCGACATCTGCCGCCGCGCCGTGATAATTGAGCCTTACAGCGAGGAGCTTTATCTGCGCTATCTGCGCGCCATGCTGGACACCGGCGACAACCGCGGCGTGGTGGACGTGTACCAGGAAATGAGCGAGCTGATGTTCTCGAATTTCGGCGTCATGCCGTCGCAGGAGCTCACCTCTCTGTACCGCAAGGCCGAGAGCAAGGTGAACGACCGCGAGGTCAGCATGGGGCTGGTGCGGGAGCAGCTGATGGAGCCCAGTTTCGGCTCCGGCGCTCTGTTCTGCGACTACGACCTGTTCAAGGTTATATACAACGCCCAGGCCCGCGGCATAGTCCGCAGCGGCGACGCCGTGCATATCGGTCTGCTGACCGTCTCCGGCGAGGGCCGCAAGGAGCTTTCCAAGCAGAGCCTGGACGTGTGCATGGAAAATCTCCGCGCCACTATCTGCGCCTGCCTGCGCAAGGGCGACATCGCCTCCCGGTGCAGCGTGTCCCAGTACGTCATTCTGCTGCCGCAGGCGAACTACGAAAACTCCTGCATGGTATGCCAGCGCATAATCAAGGCTTTCAACCGGCAGTACCCTCACTCCCCCGCGGAGCTGCGTTTTTCCGTGCAGCCGCTGGAGCCGATAATGTAAACCAAAAACAAATAGTAAAACGGCGGGCCTCACGGCCCGCCGTTTTTGATTATTTATTTTTCCAGGGCCGCCCAGTCGCGCATGACGTTGAGCTTAGTCCAGGTCTCATAGCCAGCCGCCGTGCCGGCGGTGTAGTCATGGGAGTTGGTGGCCTCCTGGATCGCGGCGTAATACCAGGCCGACACGTCGCTGTTGTCGCTCCACTTCAGCATGTCGGAGAGCAGATGATCCTTGTCGGGGCTGCGCTCCAGAACGCTGTTCATGATCTTCACGGTCTCGGCGCGGGTGATGTTGCTCTGCGGGCGGAAGGTTCCGTCCGGGTAGCCGGACACGATACCGAGAGAGGATGCGTAATTGACATCGTTCCTGGCCCAGCTGGCGGCGATGTCGGTAAACGCGTCGGAAGTGAAGGTCTTGCCCGCCGCCGCGTAGAAGCGGGTGGCGATGGCGGCGAACTCGGCCCGGGTTATGGGCGCGTTGGGACGGAAGGTGCCGTCGGGATAGCCCTTCAGCACGCCGGAATTGGACAGTGTGGAAATGGCGTTATTGAACCATTTGGACGCGGGGACGTCGCTGTATGAATTGGTCTTGCTCATGTACTTTGCGCGGCTCTCATCGGTGAGCAGACGGTAGAAAATGGTGGCGACCTCGGCGCGGGTTATTTTGCCCTGGGGCTGCACGGTGCCGTCCGGGTAGCCGATGATATAGCCGAAATGGTCGGTCTTGTTCAGCTGAGGCGTCTCATCCGTTGGGACGTTTTCCTCCGGGATATCCGTGGTCTCCGGTGAAGGCACGTCGGGAATCGACGGGGTCGAGCCTGTGTCGAGGTACCATTCGGTGGTCTTGCCGCTGCCCGCGGACTTCCAGCTCATGGCCACGCCGTTGCGGGAGGGGGCCCAGACGATGACGGCGGTGTTTCCGGCGGTATCCTTGCTGCCGGCGCCGGAAGTGACATAGATCTGATCCTTTGCCGGTTTCACGCTGCCGCTGTCGTTGATGACGATCCTGGTGGCGCCGGTCACCGTGCCGTCGGCAGCCAGGCGGCCCTTGCTGTCGTTGGCCTTCAGGGCGATGGCGGGCACCGTGAGCGTGGCCTTGCCGGCCTTGTCGCCGGTGTAGCTGCCCAGGATGTGGGCGCTGGCCTTCAGAGTGAGACCGCCGCCGTTGTCAATGGTGAGATCCCTGACGTTTACGAGCTGCTGATTGTCCTGCCCGTTGTTGTCTATGAGGACATTGGAATTATCGGTGACCCTGACGAGGTCGAGGTTGTTGAGCTGTATTGCAGAACTGGTGTTGCCGTTGAAGCAGATCCTGGCGTAGTCGCCGTCGGCGCGCTTGTAGTAGTCGCCGGCCTGTTCGTCGTCGTACCAGCCCCAGACCTTGTATACCACGCCGCCGGCATTGACGTTGATGGTGGATTTGCCCTGGATCCACTCGTAGAGGCCGTCGCCGTAGACGGGGTTGCCGTTCAGGTCGGCGTTGATGTTGATGACGGACACGGCATCGCAGTCGGAATTCATTCCGCCGCCGAACACGCCGCTCTGGCCCCAGAAGACGTTATAGTTTGCGTTGCCGGTCAGACGCGCGTCGGTGTACTGCTGCCAGCCCAGATGCTTGTCGCCGGTGTATGTGCAGGGAGCAACATTGATGGTGACACGGGAGGTGCCGGCCACAGTGGCGGTGCCTGTGCTCATTATGCCGTAGCCGCCGCCGAATACCAGGCCGCCCAGGCCGTCGCTGCCGACCTTGCCGTTGATAATCACATTGGTATCTCCGCCCACGGCGCAGAAGCGTCCGCCGCCGAAGACAGCGCCGCCGATGCGGGTGTCGCCGCCCATATAGGAGTAGTTGACCTGGCGCATGGGAATGTTCGCCGCGGCGCCGACGGTCACGTTGGTGTCTTTGCCGACGTCCGCGCCCACATCGGCTCCGCCGCCGTAAACGCCCTCGGCGTTGCCCTCGCCATAGACCGTGCCGTTCACGGTCACATAGGTGCTGCCTGCCACCGGGGTATCGGCTCCGCCGCCGTAGACCGCTTCCCTGCAGATGCCGCCGGCGTTCACCGTCACATGGGTATCGCCGCCGATGCTGCCCTTTTCCATGGTCTTGGCAGCCGGGTAGACGACCTGTTCGTTGGTCTTCTGGGAATAGCGCTGATTGTTGCCGGCGCCCAGGGGGTTGGGCTCGTTTGTGGTGGGGCCGTTGCCGCCGTACACGCCGGAGCCCACATCGCCGCTGACGGTCACGCTGGTGCGGCCGGCCACGCTGCCTCTTCCGCAGCTGCCGCCGCAGACGATGCCGTAGCCCGTGCTGCCGACGGTGCAGGTGCTGCCGATGGTCACGTTGGTGTTTCCGCCCACGCTGCCCTCGTAGCTGCCGCCGTAGACGCCGCCGAGGACGCCCACATTGCCGTTGACCGTGACGCTGGTGCTGCCGCCCACATTGGCGCGGTAGCCGCCGCCGAGGACCTCGCCGCAGTCGGCGCCGGTGACGAGGTTCACATCGCCGGTGACATTCTGTCCCATGCCGCCGCCCACGACGTACTCATAGGCGCCGGCGTTGAGCGTCATGTCTGTGGAAGCGACTTCACCCGTATAGGAGCCGCCCACCGCGATGGTGTTGCAGCCGGAGGTCTCGCCGGAGCAGACGCTGCCGTTGGACGCCATGGTAACGTCGCTGTTTATCACCAGTCTGCAGCCGTTGGCGAAAATGAAGTTGATGCCCTGGCTCTCCTCCAGGTATATGTTGCTGAAGGTGACGCCGCAGCTCAGGTTGGTTATATTTGCGGAATTGTCGTTGTAGCCGTTCGCGCCGTTGAGCACGATATGGCCCTGGGTATCGGTGCCGCTGGTGATGTTGACGGTCTTGTCAGCCGCATTGCTGTCGCCGCCCCAGGGGACCGTGCCCCTGACATTTATCGTGTCGCCGTCGGAGGCGGCATTGATGGCTGCCGCAATGGTATTGTAGGTGGTGTCAATCGCGTCGTTGAGCCAGGCGCAGTTGTCCGCCTCCGGCGCGGCGGCCGGCACATAGGAGTTAACAGGCTGAGCTTCGCCGTCTCCGGCGCTCGCCGGAGCGGTGTCTTCCTCAGCGGCCGGTGCCGGGTCATTCGATCCTTCCGGATCGGCGGCAAACACGGCCACGCTGAGCAGGCACACGATCATGCTCAGTGCAAGGATGACGGAGAGCAATTTTTGCATTTTTTTCATCATTCGTTTCCCTTCGTTAATCTGGCGTTGATTTACGGAGCGAATTGTTCGGCGGCCGGACTGACATGGCTGTGTCGCTTTAGTCTCCTGGCTTTGCGTCCCGGCGGTTTCCCGCCGGTTTGCCGTTTCGAAATTCACTTCTTTTTGAGTGCATACAAAGTATACCCCCGTCAAGATACAAAATCGGTTATATTTTGCGTTTTCTGTTCATTTTTTATCTGTAAATGTTTGCCAAACTTAGCCCCGGGTTTTTGTGCTGTTTTAGCCTTATTACCCATCGATTGCTGATAATTTTTCACATTTTCCCGGATATAAGCCAACTATCCAGCAGCGGGGCACAAAAAAGACGGCGGGCCTCGCGGTCCGCCGTCTTTGCGTCATATATACAATTAATAGAAAGTAGCCACGGGATTTTCCGGGGCCTGGCAGGGGACGGCGGAGACATAGGTCAGCACCGGACCCTTTTTGCCATAGGCGCGGTTGAACTTGAAATTGATCTTCGCAGTCAGCACCATCCAGCTGTCGTTGGTCACGGTGTCGGCCTTGTTCCACTGGCACACCAGCGCCGCGAACTGGGTATCCTGCACGCAGCAGGTCATGATGTGCCTGCCCACGATGAATGTCCCGGCGGGCAGCTTTTTCCGGGTCAGGGCCCGGACCTTCACGCTGACGGTCTTGCCCTCGTAATTTTTCGGGGTCTCGGACATGTCCCTGTACCAGATGGCGTAATCCTCGTCCTTTATCTCCGTCACGGGGGCGTTCAGGTCGTAGGGCAGCGGGTCCTCGATGTCGTCGTACTCCACCTTGTTGGAGGCGTATTCGTAGGCGATGTCGGTCCTGCGGGAGGCGCCCCGCACGATCTTGTGGTAGGGCATCTTGTCCATGTCCTTTTTGAAGCGGTTGAACACCACCAGCTCGCAGCTTTTCAGCTTGTCGTAGGTGAGCTGGCGCATGTTGGCGTTATAGGTCAGGAAGGTGCCCGCGTCCGCGAACATGAATTCCTGATACACCGCCCAGCTTTCCGGCATGGCGGAATACAGCGTGTCCAGCATCCACATGCCGTTGTATTCCACCACCACGCGGGTGGAGCGGTTCTCTTTGAGCCACGCCGTCAGATTATCGGCCGTCAGCTCGGCCTCGTTCTCCACCTCGCGGATGAAGACGTTCCTGCCGCTGAACTGGTCGGGGGCGTATTCCTCCTCCCCCTCCTCGCACACCAGCAGCAGGGTGCGCTCGCCGTTGTTGAAGCGCTTGTCCTCCAGCGTCTCCTGTATGAACTTGGTCTTGCCGGATTCCAGAAATCCCGTGAACAGATAAACCGGGACGTCGTTTTGCTCATTCAATTCCAAACAGCTCCTTAAGCGCCGATTCGTTTATCTTCGAGCCGATGACGCAGAAGCGTCCCGTGACTATGGGTTCGCCGCGGCGGATATCGGCCTCGCCGGGAACATAGTCGAAGTACAGCCACTCGCCGTCGGAGGCGTCCACCATGCCCTTGGCCCGGAGGACCATGCCGTACTTCTCGCCGTCGTCCAGCGCGGAGAGCATTCCTCTCAGCTCCTCCTCGGTGAACTTGCGGGGCGTCTCGCTGCCCCAGCTGGTGAACACGTCGTCGGCGTGGTGATGATGGTGATGGTGGTGGTGCCCGCAGGCCTCACCATGGTCGCCGTCATCATCGTCATCGTCGTGCTCGTCGTGGTCGTGATGGTGGTGGTGATGATGCTCGTGCTCGTCGTGGTCATGGTCGTCATGGTCGTCATGCTCATCGTGATCATGGTCGTCGTCATCATCGTCTTCGCATTCGCAGACCTCGTCGTCATCGTCGTCCTCCTCGGCGGCGAGTCTGGCCAGCTCCAGGGCCAGGGTGGAGCGGTGCTCCATAGCCTCGGTGAACTGATCGCCGGTGAGCTTGTCCCAGGGGGTGGTGATGATAACGGCGTCGGGGTTGAGCTCCTGCAGCAGACCCACGGCGGCGGCGAGCTTCTTTGCGTCGATGTCGCCGGTGCGGCTTAGAACAATGACGTCGGCGTTTTTCACCTGATCGTTGAAAAACTCGCCGAAGTTGCGGATATACATCTTGCACTTGTTGGCGTCGACCACGGTGACTTTGGCGCCCAGCTCCGCCTTGCCCGCCACGGTGGAAACGGCCTTGGCCACGTCGGAGAGCTTGCCCACGCCGGAGGGCTCGATAACGATGCGGTCGGGGGCATATTCGTCGATGACCTTCTCCAGGGCGGCCTTGAAATCGCCCACCAGGGTGCAGCAGATGCAGCCGGAGTTCATCTCCGTGATCTGCACGCCCGCGTCCTTCAGGAAGCCGCCGTCGATGGCAATCTCGCCGAATTCGTTCTCAATCAGCACGATCTTCTGTCCGGCATAGGCCTCTTTTATTAGCTTGCGGATAAGCGTGGTCTTGCCCGCGCCCAGAAAGCCGGAAAATATATCTATTTTTGTCAAGGTAAAAACCTCCCATGTGATTTATTGATAACTATGGAATTATACCACACTTTGCAAGTCTGTACAAGTATTGCCATCCTGCGGTATAATTAATAAAATAGGGTTGTATTTTTGAGGAATTGCTTACGGGAGGTTCAGGCATGGTCGTATATTATTCCGGTACCGGCAACAGCCGCTACGCCGCCCAGCTCATCGCCCGCCGTCTGGGCGACGAGCTCATCAACGCCGCCTCTTTCATGAAAGCCGGACGCAGGGCGGAGCTCAAGTCAGATAAGCCCTGGGTGTTCGTGTCCCCCACCTACGGCTGGCGCATCCCCAGAATATTCGAGGCCTTTATAAGAGATGGCCGCTTCGTGGGCTCGCGGCAGGCGTATTTCGTCATGACCTGCGGCGACGAGACCGGCAACGCCTGCGCCAGGCTGAAGAAGCTCTGCGGCGAGCTGGGCTTTGATTACATGGGCCTCACGGAGGCGGTGATGCCTGAAAACTATACTGCCATGTTCGCCGTCCCGGACGAGGAAAAGGCCGCGGAAATAATCCGCCGGACCACGCCCCTGTTCGAGCGCGCCGCGGAACTTGTCGCGGCTGGACAGCCCTTCCCGCCGGTGGACGTGAGCGGTCTGGACAGATTCAAGACCGCGGCCTTCAATCCGCCGTTCTACGCATTTTTTGTCAAGTCCAAAGCCTTCCGCGCCACCGAGGGGTGCGTGGGCTGCGGGACCTGCGAGCGGGTCTGCCCGACGAACGCCGTGCGCCTGGAAAACGGCCGCCCCGTCTGGGGCGCGGGCTGCACCCACTGCATGGCCTGCATCAACCTGTGCCCCAAACAGGCGATAGAGTACGGTAAGGCCAGCGCGGGCAAGCCCCGGTATCGCTGCCCGGAGTATGTACCGGAGAAATAAGCGCAAAACAGGCCGCCGCAAAATTTTGCGGCGGCCTGTTTAATAATTTCAGAACTTCCAGAGATTCAGGCCGATCTCGTCGGAGAACTCCCGGCCCACGTCCCCGTCGATGACGCCAACCGTTATTTCGGCGGTGGCCGAGACCACGGCGGCATTCAGGTGTCCGGCGCAGACTTTGCCGTTTTCGGGATTGCCTATGGCGGCGTGGAGGTGCAGATAGGGCTTTCCGTCCTGCCGGGACAGATTGCCCGTGATGGACGCGAGCTCATAGTCCATGTCGTTGAACTGAAGCTTTGCGTACTTCTTATTCGCGGTGTTGAAAACGCCGAGGGTCACGTCGTGCGACGCGCCGATGCCCGTGACGGAGGCCAGGCGAATGTTCTCCAGCTCTGCCAGCTCCAGGAGCTTTTCGCAGATCTCGTCGCCCTTGTCCATGCGGACCGCTATGCGGTCGCCAAAGCGTCTGTATTCCATAAAAATTCTCCTTTTTTCAAGTCTGCCCGCTTCTTACGAAGCGGGCAGACTGTTACTTCAGCAAAGCTTATAGCCGACGGGGACGTCGTCCCCGACTATCATGAGGTGCAGCTTCTCCTTGCCGTCCTCCTCCTTCACGGCGGAGAGCAGCATGCCGTTGGAATCCTGGCCCATCATCTTGCGGTTGGGCAGGTTCAGGATGGCCAGCACATGCTTGCCAACCAGTTCGTCCGGCTCATAGAACTTGTGGATGCCGGAGAGGATCTGGCGCGGAGTGCCGCTGCCGTCGTCCAGCTGGAACTTCAAAAGCTTTTCGGACTTTGGCACCGCCTCGCAGGCGATTATCTTGCACACGCGCATGTCGCACTTGGAAAATTCGTCTATGGACACGTCCGGCAGCACCGGCACGGACTGGGGCTTTTTCGCCGTCAGCTCGTCCAGCGCCTTGAGCTCCTTTTCCATGTCGATGCGGGGAAACAGGGTGTCGCCCTTGTGCACCTGGACGTCAGCGGGCAGCACGCCGAACTTTTCGGCGTTGTCCCAGGTGGTGTCGGCGGCGGAGGCGCCTATCTGTTCAAAGGCCTTCCGGCAGGAATCCGGGATAAAGGGCTGCAGCAGGGTCACGCAGATGCGCAGCACCTCCAGCAGATTGTAAAGCACGGTGGCAAGTCTGGCCCTGTTGGCCTCGTCCCTGGCGAGGACCCAGGGGGCCGTCTCGTCGATATACTTGTTGGCCCGGGAGAGCACCTTGAAGACCTCGATAATGGCGTTCTGGGTGCCGAAATTGTCCATATAGCGCTCGTACGATCCGCGCAGGGCGACCGCCATGGAAATGAGCTCGTCGTCCGCGGCATCGGGCTGTCTCTCCGCGGGGAGCCGGCCGCCGAAATACTTGTCGGCCATTGCCACCGTGCGGGAGAGCAGATTGCCCAGGTCGTTGGCAAGGTCTGAGTTTATGCGGCTGATGAGCAGCTCGTTGGAGAAGTTGCCGTCGGTGCCCAGAGGGAATTCCCGCATGAGGAAGAAGCGCAGGGCGTCCGTGCCGTAGCGCTCGGCCAGCAGGTAGGGATCCACCACGTTGCCCTTGGACTTGGACATCTTGCCGCCGTCCAGCAGCAGCCAGCCGTGGCCGAAGACCTTCTTCGGCAGCGGCGCGCCCACGCTCATCAGCATGGCGGGCCAGATGATGGAGTGGAAGCGCACAATCTCCTTACCCACCATGTGCACGTCGGCGGGCCAGTATTTGTCGTAATCGTCGTATTTGTCGTTGAGATAGCCCATGGCGGTACAGTAGTTGAACAGAGCGTCCACCCAGACGTACACCACGTGGCCCGGGTCGAAGTCCACGGGAATGCCCCACTTGAAGCTGGTGCGGGACACGCACAGATCGTCCAGACCCGGTTTAATAAAGTTGTTTATCATCTCGTTGACGCGGGAGGCGGGCTCAAGGAAGGTACCGGTCTCCAAAAGCTCCTGTACGGGCTTGGCGTACTTGGACAGGCGGAAGAAGTACGCTTCCTCCTCCTCGTAGTGCACGGGTCTGCCGCAGTCGGGGCAGCAGCCGTTAACCAGCTGGCTCTCCGTCCAGAACGACTCGCAGGGCGTGCAGTACATACCCTTGTAAGCGCTCTTGTAGATGTCGCCGTTGTCGTACATCTTCTTGAAGATGCGCTGGACGGCTTCCACATGATAGTCGTCGGTGGTGCGGATGAAGCGGTCGTTGGAGATGTTCATCAGCTTCCACAGATCCTTGACGCCCTTGGGGCCCTCGACGATATTGTCCACAAACTGCTGCGGCGTGATGCCAGCTTCCTTAGCCTTCTCCTCGATCTTCTGGCCGTGTTCGTCGGTTCCGGTGAGAAACATCACGTCGTAGCCGCACATTCGTTTGTACCTCGCTATCGAATCGGTGGCCACGGTGCAGTAGGTGTGGCCGATGTGCAGCTTGTCTGACGGGTAATAGATAGGCGTTGTGATGTAGAACTTACCCTTGCTCATGTTTCTCGCTCCTTCCTGATATTAAAATCAATTTATCGTCAATCCGATCACTGGGCTTCCGCGGTCGAGGTGGAGGCCGGAAGGTCTATCACCGGCAGGGTGGCCTCCGGACTCGGGGTCGGCGCGGCCGGTGCCGGCGTAGGCGTCGCCGCTGGTTTCGGCGTCGGCGTGGTATTGGGCGTTGCCGACGGATAAGCGATGTTCTCCTGGTGGTAGTGATAGGTGCTGCTGGCTTCCTTGGTGCTGCTTATCAGCTTCCCGTCCTTGTCGAACAGGTTGCGGTAGGTGGTGGCCTTGTAGCCCAGCGCCACGGTGGGATACTTGGAATCGTAGAACTTCCAGGTGGAATACTTCATCTCCACATAGCTGCCGTCCACATTGATGCCCCATATCTCCACCGTCAGGGTCTTTTTGGAGGTGTCGCATTTGGCGGATATCTTTATGGGGTAATCCCTGTTGTTTTTGAATTTGAAGTCCGGCGACTTCCAGCTCACCGTGGCGTCCAGCCCGGCGGGCAGATAATCCACGGGGAAGTAGTGGCAGGTGCGGTCGGTGATCTCCAGATTCGCGTACAGCACGGAGCAGTACAGCGTGGAGGACACCTGGCATATGCCGCCGCCAAGCTCCTGCACCACCTTGCCGTTGGCGTAGGCGCCCGCCTTCTTGAAGCCGGCGGATTCGGTACGCTGGCCCACGGTGCCGTTGTAGGAAAATTCCTCGCCGGGGTTGAGGATGACGCCGTCGATCTTCTTCGCCGCGAGAGCGATGTTGTTAACCCGGTTCGACCCGCTGGACTTGAAGCTGGTGGTCTGGGTGCCCAGCTTGTCGGCGAACAGCTTGTCGCCCAGGTCGTCGGAATTTATCTTGGGCTCCGTCACGGTCACGGGTATCTCCACCGTATCCCCGGCGGCGGCCGCGTCGTAAAGCTTCTGGGCCTCGGCCACGTCGAAATCCACGCCGGTTACCGATTCCGTCACCTTGCCGGAGGCGGTGTCGTAGCTGGCGTCCTTGGCTTCCTTGAACACCTCGTCGTGGAGCTTCTGCATGTCGAAGCTGTCGGAGGCGTCGGAAGTCTTATACTGATACTCTATCTGGCTGTAATTGCCCGCGGCGAGAGCGTCGCAGATCATCTTGTATATCTCGTCCTCGTCCAAGGTCACGGAGCCCGCGCCCTTCACGATGGAGAGGGTCTTTTTGTCCGTGTCCAGATTGTAGGTCTCGTTGGACAGGGCGTCCTTCATGGCGTCCACGCCCGTCTTTATCTGCTGCTTAATATAGCTTTCGTCCAGCTGGGAAGCGTCGGCGGAGACATTGGCGCCGGAAAACGAGCATTTGAGATATTTATACAGTCCGGAGTACAGTTCGCCGTCCCGGCCGTACTCATACGCGGCCTGGGCTGTATCCTCCGGGGATTTCGCGGCTCCGGCCTGCTTGGCGTTCACGGTTATCTGGCAGCCCGCGGGCAAAACCACGGTTACGGCCGCGTTTTCCCAGCTGCTCTGGTCGTCGCCCTTGAGGGCGCCGGCAGCTTCGGCCACGGTCATTCCGCCCACGTCGGTGCCGTTTATGGTCACGTTGGGGAATATTTTATTGGAAGCGCGCACGGCATAGCCGCCCGCGGCCGCGCCGGCAGCCAGGACAGCCAGCACGATGACGATGATAAGCACGGTCTTTTTCCCGCCGGAGCGTTTCCTGCGGGGCTCCTCCGGTTCGTCGCCGTAATCGTCGTAATCATCCTCCGGCTCCTCTATCCTTTTGGCCGGCGTCTTTTTTGCGGGCTTCGCCTCCGGCTCCTTCACGGCCTTGAAAACCACCGTCTCGGAGTCGTGGACATCCTGCTCGTCTTCGTCCCTGTCATGTTCCCTGCTGCTGAAGAGTTTTATGGTACTCCCCGCCTTTCTGCGGTATATTTTTATATGTTGTGCCTTATACTATGCTGTTCTCAAAAATCGAGCGGAAAAGTTCCTCATCGTCCGGGGGCAGCTCCTGTTTTTCCTTGTCGTCCAGGGCGCTCTGCATCCAGGGATTGGTCTGCACCTTTTCCACCGCCTGGGCGTCCAGCAGCGCGCCGATGAGCTGGTTGGACACCAGGAATCCCGAAGGAGTGAAGGCCCAGCGGCCCTCCGTATTCACCGCCCAGCCTCTGGCCGCGAACACCTCCATGAGTTTTTCGATAGGCGCCCACTCGCTGAGGTAGATGTTTTTGTACTCCTTCTCCGTAATGCCGCGTCTGGTCCTCATGCCCAGCATTATATATTCGGAAGCCCGTTCCAGCGGCTCGATGCGCTCGTATTCCTCCACGATGCTCTCCCCGCCGGCGACGCCGTCGATATATTTTTTCAGATCCCTGGAGTAGGTGTAGCGCGCGTTCCCCACGCAGGAGGCCGCGCCGGGGCCGAAGCCCATATAGTCACCCAGCTGCCAGTACTTGAGATTGTGTCTGGATTCGTAGCCGGGGATGGCAAAATTGGATATCTCATACTGCTTGTAGCCGTAGCGGTCCAAGGTCTCCACGGCGTAAAGGTACATATCGGCCTGGGTGTCGTCGTCCGGGATGAGCGGGGAGCCGGAGTATTCCCGGAACATGGGCGTACCCTCCTCCAGCTTCAGGCCGTAGCAGGATAAGTGCTCCGGTTTGAGCTCCAGTGCCTTTGCCAGCGTGTCGGCCCAGTCGGCTTTGGACTGGCTGGGGAGCCCGTATATGAGGTCGAGGCTGAGATTGTCGAAGCCGGCTTCCCGGGCGGCCCTCACCGCCATCTGCGCCTGTTTGAAATTGTGCCTGCGGCCGATCATCTTCAGAATGTCGCTGTTGGCGGACTGCATGCCGATGGAGATGCGGTTCACGCCCTCCTTCCGCAGCGCGCGCAGCTCGGAGACGCGCATGCTGTCGGGGTTGGCCTCCATGGTGACTTCGGAATCCCGGCGCACCCGGCCCATGTCCTTCAGCGCCCGGAAAATACCGCACACGCGCCCGGCGCCGAAATAGCTGGGCGTGCCGCCGCCGAAATACACGGTGTCGATCTGGTACGGGGTCATGGCGCGCTCCGACTCCCGCAGGTGGGCGATCACGGCGTTTTCGTAATCATCCATCCTGTCGTCGCAGCCCGCCAGGGAGTAAAAGTCGCAGTACCCGCACTTTGAGGCGCAGAACGGTATATGGATGTAAATTCCCAGACGTTTGTCCATTTGCCCGGCCTTTCGGTTAAATAATAAATATCAGAAGAGCTGGCTCACGAGCTCCACGAAGGAGCCGGCGTCCTCCAGCTCCACGCCGGCGATAAGCTCGGCCTCGGAGCAGAGAATTTTGGCGTAGGAGGCGGCCTTCTCCTTGTCCCCAGCCTCATAGGCCTCCTTCAGGGCCGTGAAGGCGTGGTGGGAGGGGTTCAGCTCCAGAATGCGCGTGGCGCGGATGGAGCGCATCTCCTCGCTGGGGCCGGCGCGGAAATACCGCTCCATCTCCAGCGTCACGCCGCCCTCGGTGGCCAGGCAGCAGGGCTTGGAGACCAGCTTGCCGGAAAGGCGCACCTTGGCGACTCTCTCGCCCAGGGACTCCTTCACGAAGTCCAGCAGCTCCTTATTTTCCTCGTTGCGCTCCTCGGCGGCCTTCTTGTCCTCCTCGGTGTCGAAGCCAAGGTCGTCCGTGACCACGTTGCAGAAGGGCTTGCCGTCCTGATCGCGGAGGGTCTCCAGCACCATCTCATCGATGGGGGCGGAGAGGTACAGTATCTCGTAGCCGTGGCTCCTGACCTCCTCGCACTGGGGCAGATCCATGGCGTGCTTCACGGTATCGGAGGAGGCGAAGTAGATCTTTTTCTGGTCCTCCGGCATGGCGTCGGCGTATTCCTTCAGGGTGACCTGATGGTCCTCGGAGGTGTAGTATATGAGCAGATCCCGCAGGAAGTCCTTGTAGCGGCCGTACTCGTCGCACACGCCGCACTTAATGTGCACGCCGAAGTTCCTGAAGAATTCCTCGTACTTGGGTCTGTCGTCCTTCATCATCTTTTCCAGCTCGCCCTTGATCTTCTTCTCAAGGTTCTGGCCGATGACGTGGAGCTGGCGGGTGTGCTGCAGGATCTCGCGGGAGATATTCAGGGACAGGTCGGGGGAATCCACCACGCCCTTGACGAACTCAAAGTAATCGTGGACCAGATCTCCGCACTTTTCCATGATCATGACGCCGTTGGAGTAGAGGGTTATGCCGGCCTTGTGATCCTCGGAAAACACGTTCTGAGGCTCGGCGCCGGGGATGAACAGCATGGCCTTGTAGGCGGTGGTGCCCTCGGCGTTCACTCTCAGTATGACGGCGGGGTCCTTGGTCTCCCGGTATTTTTCCTTGAAGAAAGCGGCGCAGTCCTCGTCCGACACGTCGGCCTTGGAGCGCTGCCAGATGGGCACCATGGAGTTCACGGTCTCGGTCTTGGTGACCATCTCGTACTCGTACTTGGGGTTGCCCTCGTCGTCCTTCTCGCCGGTCTCTTTCCGCTCCTGATGCTCCACGTCCATCTCGATGGGCCATCGCACATAGTCGGAATACTTCTTAATGAGGGCCTTTATCTTCCACACCTCCAGATAGGAGCTGTAAATATCCTCGTCGGTGTCGTCCTTGAGATGCATGACCACCCGGGTACCCACGTCGGGCTTGTCGATATCGGTGACGGTGTAGCCGTCGGCGCCGGAGCTCTCCCAGCGGACGCCCTGCTCCTCGCCGTACTTCTTTGTTTCCACGACGACCTTGTCGGACACCATGAACGCGGAATAGAAGCCCACGCCGAACTGGCCGATGATGGACACGTCCTCTGCGCCGGGCTTTTCCTCGGCGCTCATGTCGGCCTTGAAGGCGCTGGAGCCGGACTTGGCGATGACGCCCAGGTTGTTTTCCGCTTCCTCCTTGGTCATGCCGATGCCGTTGTCGATGACGGTGACGGTGCGGGCGGTCTTGTCAAGCTCCACGCGGATCTTGAATTCATCCCGCTTCACGCCAACTTTGTCGTCCGTCAGCGACAGATAGCAAAGCTTGTCGATGGCGTCGGACGCGTTGGAGATTATCTCTCTGAGGAATATCTCGCGGTTGGTGTAGATGGAGTTGATCATCAGGTCGAGGAGCCGCTTGGATTCGGCCTTAAACTGTTTCTTTGCCATATATAAAAACCTCCGAAAAAATAAAATAATGCCTCGTCCCGTATGAGGCGACATAATATTATACCATGTTCGGGCGATATTTCAACACCATTTAATATTATACTTTCTTAAAAAGCCGCCTATTGTCAATCTTTCCGGCGGGGTATATAATTTTGTCATCTTATCGCGGGGAGGCCGTCATATGCCAACAACATGGAAGCGTTCACCGGAGGAATTCCACAAGATATACGTCGCCAATACCGAGGCGTTCTATAAGATAGCCGGCCGGGGCGCGGCGGCGGAGCTGGACGGCTTCATGACCAAATGCGCCTTTTCTCTGTGGAGCCGGGCCGCCTCCGTCACCCAGGAGCAGGCGGACATGGCCAACCAGCTCTATTCAAGGGATCAGCCGAAGCCCTCGTGGCTTCTCTGGAGCATGGCCGAAAAGATCTGCAAAGAGGACGTGTTCCTGCCGCCCATGTTTTTCTGGGGCGTGGCTGAGAGCGACGGTAAGCGCGGCACCGACGCCTCCCGGGTATTCGTGCGCATGGTCACCAACATACTGCTGTATCTCTCCGCCTGCGACGACGACGTGAACTACGCCGAGGCGGAATATATAACCGAGGTGGCGGACAAGCTCGCCGCCGTCTGCGACTCCAACGGCGTGAAGAAGGCCAAGGACGGCCTCAATCCGCTGGACTTCGTTACCTCCGGCGAGGAGAGCTTTACCCAAAAGCACGCGGGAGAGGCCCCGGCCCCCGCCGCCGCTTCCCAGCCGGCCGCTCAGGCCGCCGCGCCCGGGCAGGAGAAGAAGCCCGACCTGGACGAGCTCATGGCCCAGCTGGAAGGTCTGGTGGGACTGGACGACGTGAAAAAGGACGTCAAAAGTCTCGTGAACCTGATAAAGGTCCGCAAGCTCCGGGTGGAAAACGGGCTGCCCGTGCCGCCCATGTCCATGCACATGGTGTTCATGGGGAACCCGGGCACCGGCAAGACCACGGTGGCCCGGCTCATCTCCGGGCTTTACGCCGCGGTGGGCGCTCTGTCAAAGGGGCAGCTCATCGAGGTGGACCGCTCCGGTCTGGTGGCGGGCTATGTGGGCCAGACGGCGCTGAAGACCCAGGACGCCATAAAATCCGCTCTGGGCGGGGTGCTGTTCATCGACGAGGCCTATTCCCTGTCCTCCGGCGGTGAAAACGACTTCGGCCGGGAGGCCATAGAGACCATTTTGAAGGCCATGGAGGATCATCGGGACGATCTGGTGGTCATCGTGGCGGGCTACGACGAGCCCATGAAGAAGTTTCTCACCTCCAACCCCGGGCTTGAAAGCCGCTTCAACAAGTACTTCTACTTCCCGGATTACACTGGGGAGCAGCTGATGACCATTTTCAAAAGCATGTGCTCCAAAAACGGCTACACTCTCTCGCCGGAGGCGGAGAAAAAGGCCGCGGACGGCTTCGACGCCCTGTATAAGAACCGTGACGTGAACTTCGGCAACGGCCGGGACGTGCGCAACCGCTTCGAGGACATGGTCACCGCCCAGTCCAACCGGGTAGCCGCGCTGGAGAAGCCCTCAAAGGACGATCTGATGACCGTTTTGCCGGAGGACATAGACATATAAACACAGCAAAGCTCCCGCCCTGCCGGGCGGGAGCTTTGCTGTATTTGGCGCTGCATGGCAAAAATCTGCGGAAGTACGCCAATGGTTTTCAAAACGGCATAGAGACAAATCGGCTTTAAAATCGCCCGCGCTCTTCGGAGCGCGTTTTCGCGGCAAAGCCGCGAGGCGATTTCAAGGGGGAAACAGCGTGTTTCCCCCTTGATAACCCTCTCCTGCCTAGACTAAAGACGCAGGGGGCGCGTCCCCGGCGCCCCGGCTTCCCCTTGAGGGGAAGCTGTCGGCGCAAGCCGACTGATGAGGTGTAAAGCCCCGTGGGCAGGGTGCTGAAATCATGGCAAAACACCTATTTAGTTGCCGGATGAAACGGGCGGATTATATCCGCCCCTACATTTTTACTGCCGGCATATCATGCAAAACCAACGGGTGACAGGAAATTGCCGCGGATGGCTCGCCATTCGCGGCAATTTCCTGCCTTATGAAGCCTCCGCCCTCTGAGGCGGAAGCCTCTTTTGCGTTTCAGTTTCCGGCGTACCAGCCCGCGGACGGGCCGGGGACAAAGCCGAAGCCGGGGAGCTCGGCGGTGGTGGTGACGCCGTTTTCCAGCGCCTGACGGCGCAGAAAATCGTATATCTCCGCCCGGGTGCCCAGCACGTAGGGATTCACAAAGAATATGCCCAGTATGCCGATGGTCAGCGCGTCCAGCAGGAACCACAGGATAAAGGACAGGTCGTTGACGAAGATGCTGCCCTTCCAGCCCCGGGTCATCTCCTGGCTGAGACTTATGACCCGCTCGTGGGGCATGTCGGGATTTTCCGCCAGTATGTACGGCACGCAGAAATAGGCGTAGCCCTTCACGATGCCTGGCACGATGAAAAGCAGCGTCCACAGGAAGGTATACAGATCCTTGAGGAACTGGGTCAGCACCACGTTGCCGAAGTTCTTTGAAAAGCCGATGCCCACCACGGAAAATTTCGCGTTCTGGCCGCGGTTTTCCATGAAGAAGCGGCAGGCGCCCACCTGGTACGGATTCACGGCCACGATCTTAATGGCCACATAGAAGGCCGCTATGAAGCCGGCCGCGGCGGCAAAGGCGGCCGCGAAGACGCCCATGAACGGCCAGCTGCCCTCCTGAAAATAGTACTGCAGGCCGTCGGCCGTCCTATTGATGTTGAAATGCACGCCTGTACCGGAGTTGGCCCCGGCGCTGCCCGCGCCGATGCCCACCGCCAGAGCGAGGATGAGGCTCACGGCCACGCACAGCCAGTAATTTCTCTCGAAATTCGCCTTTCCGGCGGCCTTGAAGGCAGGTCTGTCAAACATCTCCGTTTTCCTCTCTCATTCTTATTTGGTCATTCTCACGCCGGGCCGGTAAAACTCGAAAATAACGGCGTCGTTCTTCTTCTCGTTTTTGATGTCGTGGCTGGTCCAGCAGAAGCGCATGGCGCCCAGCCGCTCCGCCAGCTTCACGGTCAGCGGCTTGCGTCCGGTCTCATAGGCGATAAACTGCGGTCTGCCCATGAAGTCCATGAAGCAGTTGCCCAGCATGAACGCCGCTTTCTTTGAAGCGTCCTTCCGCTCGTAGCGGGAGGGACGGCAGGCCAACTGGCCGCGCACCAGTTTGGGCGCGCGAAAGCGGAACCACATGACGATGCGGGGATCGAAGCTCTCCACGCACACGTCGCCGTCATAATTTTTCAGTATGGAAAGAGTCTTGCGGCAGAGCTCCCTGTTGTGCTTTCCGGTCTTGAGCTCCACGATGAGCGGGCCCCGGCCGTCTATGCACTCCAGCACGTCGGAAAAAAGCGGCACCGTTTCCCCCGTCCCGCACAGGCTGGTGGAATGCAGCTCGTCATAGGTCTTCTCGTCCACCCGGGACTTCACGCCGCACACCCTGTCCAGCGTGGCGTCGTGGAACACCACCACCTGCCGGTCCTTTGAAAGCTGGACGTCCAGCTCGATGCCGTAGCCCGCGTCCGCCGCCGCGGAAAAGGCGGCCAGAGAGTTTTCGGGCACGCTCTTATCCTCGGTGTGCAGGCCCCTGTGGGCAAAATTCCGGCCCGCGAAGGGCGCGGAAGCCTTTCTGGACGCTCTGCCCGGCGCCACGAGGAACACTCCCAGTCCGGCGGCGGTCACCAGTTTCTTCGATATATGCAGTTTTTTATTGGCCTTTCCGGCCCGGTGCAGCAGGCGCGCGCCCGCCCGCATGGTCCGGAGGCGTTTTACTTCTTTTTCAAGGTCTGCGTTTTTCAATCTCCATCCCCCCACTTGTTAATTTGTTTCCAGACAATATTATCACCGCGCCCTCTGCCGGTCAATGGAGGGCGGAGATTTTTGTTGTCTTACGGCGAAATATAATATATAGTGAAAGCACCGTGAAATACATTTTTGGAGGCCGGATATGAAGCTTAACTACAAACGCACCGTCTGCGTGGGCTTTGCCTTCTTCCTGATATGCGCGTTCTGGCAGGCATATGACAACACCATCCCCCTGATACTCACCAACAAATTCGGCATGTCCCAGACCTGGTCCGGTCTCATCATGGCGCTGGACAACGTGCTGGCGCTGTTCATGCTGCCGCTCTTCGGCGCGATCTCTGACCGCTGCCGCTCACCCCGGGGCCGGCGCACGCCCTTTATCCTCATCGGCACCCTCGTGGCCGCCGTGGCCTTCGTGGGGCTGTCTTTCGCCGACAACGCCCAGCTGAGCCACATCTCCAGGGTCTCCGCCGTGGACGACCCCGCCGCCCTGGCGGTGATATACGACACCGAATCCGACAAGGCCCTGCTGACGCCCGGCGGCGAGAGCTTCGTCCTGTCCGAAAAATTTACCTCCGATCAGTACCAGGCCATCCGCAGCCAGATAACTGAAAACGGCAAGACCGTCACCAACCCCGACTACACGGATTACGTGGTACCCGCCCGGCAGGCCTATGCCTGGCAGGCCACGGCGGAATCCCCGTCCACGCTGGTATTTTTCATTGTGCTGCTGCTGGTTGTCCTGGTATCCATGGCCACCTTCCGCTCCCCGGCCGTGGCCCTCATGCCGGACGTGACCATGAAGCCTCTGCGCTCCAAGGCCAACGCCGTGATAAACCTCATGGGCTCGGCGGGCGGCATACTGGTGCTGGCGCTGGGCATGGTGTTCGCCACCAGCGCCGTGCGCAACTCGCTGATGAGCTACACCGTCTATTTCGCGGTCATCGCCGGCATCATGCTGCTGGCTCTTCTGGCCTTCATGCTCACCGTGCGGGAGCCGCAGTTTGTTGAAGAAATGCACCGGGAGAGCGCAAAATACGGCATCGACGAGGAAGAGAAAACTGAAAACGGCGAAAAGCGCGGGCTTTCAAAAGGCGAAAAAATGTCCCTGGGCTTCATTCTCGCCTCCATCGTGCTGTGGTTCATGGGCTACAACGCCGTGACCTCCAAATACTCCGTATATGCCAGCAACATCCTGCACAAGGACTACAACTTCACCCTCATCATCGCCCAGGCGGCGGCCATCGTATCCTACCTCCCGGTGGGCATCATCGCCTCCAAAGTGGGCCGGAAGAAGACAATTCTGGCCGGCGTGGTTATGCTGACGGCGGCCTTCGGCATCGCCGCGTTCATGTCCTCGGACAGCCCCACGGTGCTGATGAACTGCATGTTCGCTCTGGCGGGCATCGCCTGGGCCACCATCAACGTGAACTCCTTCCCCATGGTGGTGGAGATGTGCTCCGGCAGCGACGTGGGCAAATACACCGGTTTTTACTACACCGCTTCCATGGCGGCCCAGGTGGTTACGCCCATCTTCTCCGGCTTCCTCATGGATAAGCTGGGCATGACCGTTCTGTTCCCCTATGCGGCCGTATTCGTGGCGCTGGCCTTCGTGACCATGCTGTTTGTGAAGCACGGCGACTCCCGGCCCGCCGCGAAAAAGGGCGTGGAGGCGCTGGAGGATATGGACGCCGACTGACGCGCATTTTCACAAAAAATATCCCCCGCCGCCGCGGCACTTTGTACAGCCGGCAGCCGGGGATATTTTCTGTTATCTTCCTTCGCGTATTGCCCTGTATGAGGCGGGCGGTATGTCCGCTCCGCCGCCCAGCAGGCGCACGTTGAGGCTGATGATGGCCGTGTGCTCCAGCGTCTCCATGAGATAATAGGCCGCCAGCACGTCCCCGCCCACGGTGAGCGCGCCGTGGTTTTGCAGTAGCACGGCGCAGCCTTCCCTTATCGCCGGCGCAATGGAATCCGGCACCTCGTCGGTGCCGGGCATGGCGAAGGGCGTCACCGGCACCTCGCCCAGATTAAGCGCCGACTCGTACAGGAAGTGTCCGTCCAGCGGCAGGCCAGCCGCGGCGAAGGCCGTGGCGGCCGGCGGGTGGGCGTGTACCACGCCGTTCACATCCGGCCGCTCCGCATAGCAGCGCAGGTGCATCTTAACCTCAGAAGAGGGCTTCCCCCCGGATACGACCTTCCCGTCAGGGGAAATCAGCACCAAGATCTCCGGCGTCACCTCCGCCTTGCTCACGCCGGTGGGAGTGGTCAGGATAAGGCCGCTGTCCAGCCGGGCAGAGACGTTGCCGTCGTTGGCCGCCGCCCAGCCCTTGATCCACATATTTTTGCACACATGGCAGATTTTTTCACTCGCTTCTTCAATCTCCATACCCGCACCTCATTTGAATAACTCCGCAAGGCTACTGGTATACGGCGGGCGGCATATGCCCTTTTCCGTAATAATGCCAGATATCAGCTCGTGATCCGTCACGTCGAAAGCGGGGTTCCAGCACTTGACTCCCGCCGGGGCCATGGGCTTTTTGTACCACATGGTCTTGATCTCCTCCGGATCCCGGAGCTCTATGCGGATGTCCGCGCCGGTGGGCGTGGCGGTATCCACGGTGGAGCTGGGGCCCAGCACATAAAACGGGATGCCGTAGTGCTTTGCCAGTACGGCCACGCCGCTGGTGCCGATCTTGTTGGCGGTGTCGCCGTTGGCGGCTACCCGGTCGCAGCCCACGAAACAGAACTTCACCTTTCCGCTTTTCATCAGGGCGGAGGCCATGTTGTCGCAGATGAGGGTCACATCCACCCCGGCGTTACTGAGCTCCCAGGAGGTAAGACGCGCTCCCTGCAGAAGCGGGCGGGTCTCGTCGGCAAACACATGGAAGTTCATGCCCCGCTCCCGGCCCAGCAGCATGGGCCCGATGGCGGTGCCGTATTTCGAGGTGGCGATGGGCCCGGCGTTGCAGTGGGTCAGCACGCCGTCGCCTTCGCGGAGCAGCGCGAGGCCGTTTTCCGATATGGCCGTGCACATGGCGATGTCCTCGTCCAGTATCGCCTGGCATTCCGCCCGCAGGAGTCTCAGCAGTTCCTCCGGCTCCGCGGCCGGGTTGACCGCGCACACGTTCACCATGCGTCCGGCCGCCCAGGACAGATTCACCGCCGTGGGGCGCGAGGACGACAGATATCCGGCGTCCCGGCGAAGGGACTCGCAAAACTCTTCTCTCGCCGTGTCGCCCCGGCGGTTTGCCAGCGCGTAAAGGGCAAAGCCGGCAAAGATGCCCAGTGCCGGCGCGCCGCGCACGCGCAGGGCCTTCACGGCCTCGTACATCTGCGGGGCGTCGTCCAGCCGTATGTATTCCACGTCGTTGGGGAGCTTGGTCTGGTCCAGTATGATAACGCTCTTCCCGTCATCGGAAAGGCGGATATGGTCGATCTTTTGGTTGTTTTCCATGGTTGGGGCCTCTTCCATTCAAAATATTGATTGTATTCTATTCCCTTTTTCCCCGAATGGCAACAGGCTTAATATCTTAAGGCCGCATTATGGTCGTTCAGCGGGTGGAAAAAATCGTCGGGCTGTGGTATTATATGGCGGTATATGCAAAAACCAGAGCGAGAAAGGACAACAAATGCGAAACAGAATGCTAACCCGAATCACAGGAATCATACTTGCCGTGTGCATGCTGCTGTCGATATCCGCCTTCGCCGACGTGATGGGCGAATATCTGACCGGCTATTCCGCCGCCCAGGGCACGGGCATGACGCTGGCCCGGGGCATCTACTGGACCGGCTCCGACTACCGCAATGAAAACTACATCGAATACACCGCCAACTCCGCGGTGCAGCCCATGGTGGTATACGGCTCCAAGCTCACCAATTACGGCAGTTTTTCCTCCATGGCGTCGCTGCTGCAGAGCAGCGGCTATCACGTCATCGCCGGCATCAACGGCGACTATTACAATATGTCCAACTACGAGCCTCTGGGCGTGGTTATATACGAGGGGCGGCTCATCTCCTCCGACGGAGGCCTGAACGCCGTGGGCTTCAGGGCCGACGGCAGTACGGTCATAGGGCGGCCCTCCATGAAGATGAGCGTCACAGTGGGCGGGACGGAGTACCCCCTGGCCAAATTCAACAAGACCCGCAACACCGCCGACTTTGCCCTGCTGAACAATGATTACGGTCCCACCACCAAATCCACGGCCGCGGGTCTGGACGTAATATGCACGCCGTCCACGGACACCGTCAATCTCAACACCCAGCTCACTCTCACCGTGGACAGCGTGGTGGAGGACAAGGGCGCGATATCCATCCCCGACGGAAAGATGGTACTGAGTCTGGCCGCGTCCTCCGCCGCGGACAAGCAGGCCGCCGTCAAGGCTCTCCGTCCCGGCGACGCTGTCAGTGTCTCCATCTCCGGCAGCGCGGACTGGAACGACGTGCAGTTCGCCGTGGGCTCCCTTTACAAGCTGGTGACCGGCGGCAAGGTGGAAGCCAAGCTTGAAAACAAGCTTGAGCCCCGCTCCGCCGTGGGCCTGAAGCCCGACGGAACGATGATACTGTACACGGTGGACGGACGCCTGGGCGGCTACTCCGTGGGCGCCACCATGACCCAGGTGGCCGAGCGGCTCATTGAGCTGGGCTGCACCGAGGCCACCATAATGGACGGCGGCGGCTCCACCAGCATGAACGCCATATACCTGGGCGACGATTCCATCAGCCAGATAAACCGCTCCTCCGGCGGAACCCAGCGCTCCGTCACGGATTACATAGTCTTGGCCACCAAAGCTGCCGCCACGGGCACGGCGTCCCAGCTGGCCGTCTACCCTCTCAGCACCATAATGCTCAAGGGCGGCCAGCGATCCTTTGCTGCCAAGGCCGCCGATGAATACGGCTACCCCGCCGCGCTGCCCGGAAACGTGACATACAGCGTCACCGGCGGCGTGGGCTCCATCGATCAGAACGGCGTGTTCACCGCCGAAAACGAGGGTGTGGGCACCGTGACTGTGTCCGCCGACGGTCTGACCCAGGCCTCCGTGGAGGTGCGGGTCATCGCAACTCCGGGCTCGATAACCGTCATCAACGAAGCCGGAAACTCCGTGGTGACGGGCCTGTCCGTGAAAGCGGGCAACACCGTAGACTTCACGGCCTCCTGCTCCCTGAACCACACCGCCATCGTCTCAGGCGACGAAAGCTACACCTGGGGCGTCACAGAAGGTCTCGGCGTCATCGACGCCTCCGGCAGATTCACCGCCGCCGACACCACCGGCGAGGGGAACATCACCGTCACTGCGGGCGGCAAGACCGTCTCCGTCCCCGTGAAGGTATACAACACCGGCAGCTTCGACGACGTGTTCACCAACGCCTGGTATTACGACCCGGTGGAATATGTGAACGCCAAGGGCCTTCTGACCGGCACTGGCAACCGCGTTTTCTCCCCCAACGCCAAGATCAGCCGCGGCATGCTGGCCACGGTGCTGTGGCGAATGGCCGGCTCCCCCGCCGCCTCCGGCGATGTCAAGACCTTCAGCGATGTGGCCGCGGGCTCCTGGTACGCCGGCGCCGTGGCCTGGGCCCAGTCCACCGGCGTGGTCACCGGATATTCCGACGGCACCTTCAGGCCCGGCGTGAACGTCGACCGCGAGCAGATGGCCGCCATGCTCTACCGGTACGAGACGATCAAAAACGGCGCGCCCGCCGTTTCCGGAAATCTGTCGGCCTACACCGACGCGGGCATGGTATCGTCCTGGGCGAAGGACGCCGTGACCTGGTGCGTCTCCGGCGGCATCATAACCGGCATGACCCAGACCACCGTCGCTCCCAAGGGCACCGCCACCCGCGCACAGTGCGCCGCCATAATACAGCGCTACGCGACGAAATAAAACATCGGCCCTCCCGTCAGGGAGGGCCGATGTTTTGCTATCAGCTATTTGTTGAGCCCCAGGAACATCCCCATTCCGGGGAGGATGAAAAACGGATAGTAGAGACCCACAATGTTGTACATGGAGCGATACAGCGTGTGCTGCCAGGCGCCAGTCACGCAGAGGAACACAACAGAGCACGGTACTGCTATGGCCAGAGCCGAAACGCATAGAAGCGCAATGCGCACCCACCGCATTTTTATTCTTATATCTCCCCAGAAGCTAACAAGGCAAAGCGTCAGGGCCCCGAAGGCCGCCATTTCCAGCGGCAAGCCGATGATCCTGTATGTAAGATATTCTTTCTTTATAACATAAAACATTTGAAACTGCGCCTTCAACGCGGGAATACGCAGGGCGCCATACAAAGCCAACGCCGCTGCAAGCGCCATCAGGATCACGGCGGCGGCGGCATATTTTTTCTGATAACGCTTCCAGCCTACGGCCTCCGGCGGTTTTTTCCCGTATATCAATCCCGTCACGTCGGAGCCGAGGGCCTCGCCAATGGCCGCCAGCGTCTCCAAATCCGGCTGGGTGCGTCCGGTCTCCCAGCTGGAAACGGTCTGCCGCGTAACGGACAGCTTCTCCGCAAGAGTCTCCTGACTCATCCCGGCTTCATTTCTCAGCCGCTTGATGTTCTTCGATACAGACGTCATCTCATCACCTCCGCCTCAGCATAGCAGAGCGGGCGGATATTGTCACGCAACAATGCGTTGCGGGGCGGGATTTAAGAAAAATCCCGCCCCGCAAAGTCGTATATTTATCTGTTTCTCATCAGGGTTTTCATACGCTGCTCGTGGTTGAGGATGCTCTTGCGCAGGCGCAGGTTCTGGGGGGTGACCTCCAGCAGCTCGTCGTCCGCCAAAAACTCAAGGCACTGCTCAAGACTCATCTGCTTGGGCGGGATGAGGCGCAGGGCGTCGTCGCTGCCGGCGGCGCGAGTGTTGGTCAGCTGCTTTTTGCGGCAGACGTTCACCGTGATATCCTCCAGCTTGGGGCACTGGCCCACCACCATGCCGCCGTAGACGGGCACGCCCGCGCCGATGAACAGCTGGCCGCGCTCCTGGGCCGCATAGAGGCCGTAGGTCACGGAGTCGCCGGTCTCAAAGGCGATGAGGGAGCCGGTGTTCCGGCGCACGATGTCGCCCTTGTAGGCGTCGTATTTTTCAAAGACGGAGGCCATGATGCCCTCGCCCTTGGTGTCGGTCATGAACTCGTTGCGGTAGCCGAAAAGGCCGCGGGACGGCACCAGGAATTCCACCTTGGTGCGCTTGCCCACGGGGGTCATCTCCAGCAGCTCGCCCTTGCGGGAGCCCAGCTTTTCAATGACGGAGCCCACGCAGTCGGCGGGCACGTCCACCACCACGCGCTCGATAGGCTCGCACTTTTTGCCGTCTATCTCCTGATACAGCACGCGGGGAGGCGAAACCTGGAACTCATAGCCCTCCCGGCGCATGGTCTCGATAAGTATGGAAAGGCTCATCTCGCCGCGGCCGGCCACGTTGAAGCTGTCCGTGGCGCCCGCCACGTCGTTGACGCGCAGGGAAACGTCCTTCAGTGTCTCGCGGTAAAGACGGTCGCGTATCTGTCGGGAGGTGACGAATTTGCCCTCGCGTCCCGCGAATGGGGAGTCGTTGACGGAGAAGGTCATCTCCATGGTGGGGGCGGAGATCTTCACGAAGGGTATGGGCTCCGAAAAGCCCCTGGCGCACACGGTGTCGCCGATGGTCACGTCGCCGATGCCGCTCATGGCGATGATGTTGCCGGCGCCCACCTCGGTGACGGGGTCGCGCTGCAGGCCGTCGAACTCATAGAGGGACACGGCCTTGGCCTTGCGGGGCACGGCGTCGGGGTCGTGGTAGTTGCACACCTCGATCTCCTGATTCTGCTTGATGACGCCGCGCTGTATGAGGCCGATGGCTATGCGGCCCACGAATTCGTTGTAGTCGATGTTGGAGACCAGCATCTGGAACGGGGCGTCCAGATTCATCTCCGGCGCGGGGATGTACTCCAAGATGGTGTCGAACAGGGGCTTCAGGTCCGTGCCCTCCACATCGGGAGAGTAGCTGGCCGTGCCGTTGCGGCCGGAGCAGAACAGCATGGGGGAATCCAGCTGCTCGTCGGTGGCGTTCAGGTCGATGAGAAGCTCCAGTATCTCGTCCACCACGGCGTGGATGCGCTGGTCGGGGCGGTCGATCTTGTTCACCACCACGATGACCCTGTGGCCCATCTCCAGCGCGCGGCTGAGGACGAAGCGGGTCTGGGGCATGGGGCCCTCGGCCGCGTCCACCAGCAGGATGACGCCGTTGACCATTTTCAGTATGCGCTCCACCTCGCCGCCGAAGTCGGCGTGGCCCGGGGTGTCCACGATGTTTATCTTGGTGTCGCCGTAAGTCACGGCGGTGTTCTTGGCCATGATGGTTATGCCGCGCTCACGCTCCAGATCGTTGGAGTCCATGACGCAGTCCACGACCTCCTGATTGTCGCGGAACACGCCGGACTGTTTGAGCATCTCATCCACCAGCGTGGTCTTGCCGTGATCGACGTGGGCGATTATGGCGACGTTTCTTATTTTTTCCATTGGAAAGCAGCTCCCTTGCTGTAATTTTATCTCAGATAACTTGTTTTGACACAAATTATTATATTAACACCCAAAATATAAAATTGCAACACATAATAATAAATGTACGAAGGTTTTTATGCGGTCACCGCCGCGCCCAGCGTCAGTATGCCCAGATTGTCGGAATAGATCTTCGCAAAGTCCGCAATCGGCAGCGGATTTGTCCCCAGACCGCACTCTATTGTATAGCCCGGCCGGTCGAACTGCTGTATGAACCAGTCCTTGTAGCCCGCGAAGCCGGAGGCGTACGGCGTCTCCTCAACGGCGTAGCCGGAAAGGGCGGCGAAGGTCTCCGCGATCCTGCGGGAATTTTTAGGCTCGTAGTCAAGATATTTCCAATATATCACCCGCCCCTGAGTGTGGTAGGACAGCGTCAGCGCCGGGGCCAGTGAGAGCGTGAAGTCGTACATGGCTCGGCTCTCCGGCGCGGAAAGCGGCGCGGTCCCCACATAGTCCGTGGGGCCGGGGCGGTCAAAGCCCAGGGCGTATTTGTTTTTCTTCGCCTGCTCCCAGCCCGCCGGGTACTGGAGATTGAGATCGGTGCCTGATATATTGGCCTTCCAGCCCGATGGGAACGGCGTCCGGGGATAGCCCGCCGCCAGCCGCTCCGCGGCGGCGTAATACGGCCCGGAGTCCAGCTCCCCGGTCACAAGATCGATGCCGTCCGGGTTCACGGCCGGAGCTATATATATGGACGACGCCGCCAGCAGCCTGCGGACGTCCTGCCCGTACACCGTCCCGCCCGCGGCGTATGCCGCCGCCAGCTCCTCCGCGAATTTCAGCAGCACCGGCGTGGTTATCCACTCGTTGGCGTGGTGGGAGGCGTTGTAGAACACCCGGTTCTCGCCCTCCCCCAGACGCAGATACCAAAGCGGCTTTCCCATGACGCTTTTGCCGAGGACGCCTTTTTGAATGAACGGATAGCGCGCCGCCAGACCCTCCGCGCAAAAATCCACAAGCGGCGAGGCGTAATCGATATCCGTCGGCACCACGGCGAAGGGCAGCGGCACCGTCACCCGGTCACCGGGGCGCAGGTCCGGGGCTGCCAGTCCGGGATTTGCCGTTTCCACGGCGGTAAGATCCGCGCCGTGGGCCTTGGCTATCGACCACAGCGTGTCGCCGGGCCGGACCATGTGGATGAGATAGCCGGTGTAACAGGATCTCAGCGCCGTATGCGTGGCCGCGCCCGCCGCGCCGTCCGGGGTCAGGCCGGCTGCCGTCTGAAAGCGCTTCAGGGCGCTCTGCGTGGCCTTCCCGAACACGCCGTCCAAAACCAGCGGGCCGAAGCCGGCCCTCGTCAGCGCCAGCTGCAAAAGCTGTACGGAGGGGCCGGCGGAACCAAAACGCAAAATTTTCATTTCCGCAAATTTCCTTTCAGCGACTTTACATTCATAATATGCGCCTGCGGGCAAAAAGGTAAACGTGAGATAATTAACCTCCTTTAAACCGGGCGGCGGGGACACATAATTACTATTGCGGGGCGAGTGTCCCGCGGGGGGAGGGAATTTTTTGGCATCGAAAAAACAGGGGTGCCTGCTGGCTCTGGCGCTGATGCTTTCTCTCACGGCGCTGCCCGTATCGGCGGCGGCGCAGGAGCTGGTGGCCGGCGGCAGAGCGGTGGGCATCAAAATGACCACGGACGGAGTGGTGGTGGCCGGCGTGTGCGAGGTGGACACGGCGTCGGGAAAGGCGAATCCGTCGGGGGACGCGGGACTTGAGACCGGGGACGTGATCACAAAGCTTGGCGCGAAGGACATCCACTGCGCCAAGGACTTTGTGGGCGCGGCGTCGGAACTCGACGGGAATCCGGTCTCGGTGACGGTGGACAGAGGCGGCGAAACGAAGCAGTTCACCATCACGCCAGCGAGGGCCTCCGATGGGCAGCTTCGCCTTGGTCTGTGGCTCCGGGACGGAGTCACGGGCGTAGGCACCGTCACGTTTTACGATCCTGAAAGCGGCGTGTTCGGCGCGCTGGGCCACGGGATAACCGACACCGATACCGGGCTGCTGCTGCCTCTCGGCAAGGGCGAAGTCACTGACGAGAACATCACGGGCGTGGTGAAGGGCGAGAGCGGCACTCCCGGCCAGCTTGACGGCAGCGCCGACGAAAACAAGGTCTGCGGCAGCATCCTCATGAACACCGACTACGGCATTTTCGGCGTCATGGACGGAAACCAGGCAGGCAGCGGAGCCATGGAGTGCGGCGAAATAAAGACCGGCCCCGCCAAGATACTCACCACCATATCCGGTAAGACCGTGGGCGAGTATCAGGCTAACATCGACAGAGTGTACCATGAGCCCGACGGGAGCAGAGTGCTCATCACCGTGACGGACAAGACGCTGCTGTCGGCCGCCGGCGGCATCGTGCAGGGCATGTCCGGCTCGCCCATAATCCAGGACGGCAAGCTGGTGGGCGCGGTGACTCACGTTCTTGTGAACGACCCCGCCAAGGGCTACGGACTGAGCATTCAGGACATGATCGCGGCGGCGCAGCAATGCGCGGACAGGGCGGCATAAGCGAAAAGCGGCGGCAGGGATTGTCCCGGCCGCCGTTTTTGCGATTTACACGCTGTATTGCTTCTCCTTGATCTCCGACGCGGCGGCGCGGCAGGCGGCCACGAATTCCAGCGAGGCCCTGGTGCGGTAGCGCTCCTTCATCCAGGCGATGGCCAGAGTACCGGTGGTCTCCTCGCCCCGGAAGGGGAAGAACTCCACCGGCGCGCCGCCGGCGGGCTGGGGTATGCACCAGCGGAAAAGCTCCGGATAGGCGGTGACGCCCATGCCCTTTTCGGCCAGCGCCATGGCCGTTTCCACGTTCTCAGTCTCCAGAATTATATTCGGCTCGAAGCCCATGCGGCGCATATACTGGTCCACCATGGAGCGCACCCTGTTTCCCCGCCGCAGCAGGATGAAGGGAAATCTGGCGAAAAGCGAGATATCCAGCTCCCGCAGGCACTCGCTGCTGACGGCCTCCCGGCAGGCGCCGTAGTTTGCCTCCAGCATGACCTCCGGCACCACCAGGAAAAGCCGCTCCTCTATTAGCTTCTCGTACTCCGCCCCGTCCAGCTCGATGGGCGTGAAATCGATCATCAGATCCAGCTCGCCCCGGCGCATGGCCTGCTCCATGGCGCTGGAGGTGTCCTCCCGCAGAATGAGGTCCACCAGCGGGTGCTCACGGCGGAAATCCGGCAGGATGGAGGGCAGGATAGCCCGGCCGCAGGTGTGGGATATGCCCACCCGCAGCTCGCCCTGCCGGTCGTTTTTCGCGTCGCCGGCCATCTGATATATCTGCCGCTCGATGTTCACGGCCCGGGCCGCGTAGGTCTGGAGCTGCCGCCCGGCATAGGTCAGGGTCAGCGACGGGGAGCGGTCGAACAGCGCCACGCCCAGTTCCTTCTCCAGCTTGCTGATGTGGCCGGAGAGCGCCTGCTGGGAGATGTAAAGTCTGGAAGCCGCGCGGGTGATGTTCAGCTCCTCCGCCGTGGCCAGGAAGTAGCGCAGAGTGGTAAAATTCACGCCGGTTCACCTCTGTTTCGGGCAAAATTATACTCCCGGCGTTGCCACAAGTAAATAGTTGTTGAAAACAAAAGCAAATAAATGTTTTACTTGTCATACCCGCCGTGCTATCTTTGCATTAACGAAGCAAATCGATCCAAAACAGTCAAATAAAGGAGCGGTGCGATAATGGCAAACAAGGTCCTGGTCATAGAGCCTTCCTGGTGCAAGGGCTGCGGCATATGCGCGGCGGTGTGCCCGAAGGGGGCGCTGGAGCTGGTGGGCGAGAAGGCCCGCCTGAAGCCCGACAACGACTGCGTAAAGTGCGGCATATGCGAGATGCACTGCCCGGACTACGCTGTATATCTTAAGAACGAGGAGGCGTGAGCATGGCTGTCAAGACGGTTCTGATGCAGGGCAACGAGGCCTGCGTGGAGGGCGCGATAGCGGCGGGCATGAGATTTTACGCCGGCTATCCCATCACTCCGTCCACGGAGATCGCGGAGGGCTGCGCCGGCAGGCTTCCCCAGGTGGGCGGGCATTTCATCCAGATGGAGGACGAGCTGGGCTCCATGGCGGCGGTCATCGGCGCTTCCGCCGCGGGCGTGAAGAGCATGACGGCCACTTCCGGCCCGGGCTTCTCCCTGATGCAGGAAAACATCGGCTACGCCTGCCTGGCGGAGATTCCCTGCGTCATTGTGGACGTGCAGCGCTCCGGCCCATCAACGGGTCTGGCCACCGCGCCGTCCCAGGGCGATTACCAGCAGGCCCGCTGGGGCACCCACGGCGACCACCCCATGATCGCCATTTCCCCGGCGTCGGTGACGGAGACCTACAAGCTGGCAATCCGCTGCTTCAACCTCAGCGAGAAATACCGCACCCCGGTCATCTTCCTCATGGACGAGATAATCGGTCACATGCGCGAGGGCGTGGAGATACCGGAGCCGGATACATACGAGATCGTCAACCGCCGCGTGGCGGGCAACGACGGCGCCTACAAATTCGTCTACCGCGTGCCGGAGGGCCAGTGGGTACCCGGCCTGAAGCCCTTCGGCGCGGGCGAGCGCTACAACATGACCGGCCTCATCCACGATTATTCCGGCTTCCCCACCAACTCCAACGAGATCGCCGGTCAGGAAGTGACCCGGCTGATGGAAAAGGTGCTCAAGAACAAGGACGACATCGTGGAGATACAGGAGTACGCCATGGAGGACGCCGAGTACGCTGTGGTCTGCTTCGGCGGCACCGCGAGAGCCGTTATGGAGGCCGTCAGGGCCGCCCGGGAAAAGGGCCTGAAGGTGGGCATGTGGCGGCCGGTCACCGTGTGGCCGTACCCCGACGAGAAGCTGCGCGAGATGCTGCCCCGGGTCAGGGGCCTGCTGATGGTGGAGCACAACTACGGCCAGATGCTCCGGGAGGTACAGCGCGTCGCCGGCGGCGAGAAGCCCATCGACTTCATCGGCAGGATAGACGGCACCGTCATCCCGCCCCAGGAAATTCTGGAAAAGATTGAGGAGGCGTTCAAAAATGCCAAGTGATCTCATTTACAAATACATGCGCGTGGATCATCTGCCCCACATCTGGTGCGCGGGCTGCGGCAACGGCACCCTCACCCGGGACGTGGCCGTGGCTGTCGACGAGCTGTGCAAGGATCCCGACGAGCGCTTCCGTCTTGACCGGGAAAAGGTGGTCATCGTCTCCGGCATCGGCTGCTCCAGCCGCGCCGCCGGATATCTGGACTTCAACTCCATCCACACCACCCACGGCAGGGCCATCGCCTTCGCCACCGGCATCAAGCTTGCCAACCCCGAGCTCACCGTCATCGTCATTACCGGCGACGGCGACTGCTCCGCCATCGGCGGCAACCACCTCATCCACGCGGCCCGCAGGAACGTGGACATGACTGTGGTGGTCTACGACAACAACATCTACGGCATGACCGGCGGCCAGTACTCCCCCACCACGCCCCGAGGGGACAGAGCCACCACGGCGCCCTACGGCGTCATCGACCGCCCCTTCGACATCGCCGGTCTGGCGGCCGGCGCGGGCGCGTCCCTCACGGCCAGAGGCGACACCTACCACACCCGGGAGACCACGGACCTCATCAAAAAAGGCATCAGGCACAAGGGCTTTTCTCTCATTGACTGCTACTCCATCTGCCCCACCTATTACGGACGCAAGAACAAGAAGGGCGATGCCGTGACCATGCTCATGCGGCAGAAGGAATGCGGCATGCCGGCGGAGGCGTACAGCGCCCTGCCGGAGGAGGAGAAGGCGGGCAAGTACGTCATCGGTACGCTGACCCACTCCAACTATCCCGAGTTCACGGCGGAATACCAGAAAATGATCGACAAGGCCATGGGAAAGTGAGGGAAGCCATATGAGCAAGCAGTATGAAATGCGTTTCACCGGCTCCGGCGGGCAGGGCGTCATCCTTGCCAGCGTCATCGTCGCTGAGGCCGCCGTGCTCTCAGGCGAGCACACCATCCAGTCCCAGGCCTACGGCCCGGAGGCCAGAGGCGGCACCAGCAAGGCCGAGACCATAATAAGCCGCGGCGAGATCTGGTTTTCCAAGGTGGTGAAACCCGACTTCCTGCTGGCCCTCACCCAGGGCTCGCTGGACAAATACGCCGGGGAGCTGGCGCCGGGTGCCGTCGTCATGGCGGACTCCACCCTGACCGTCCCCGAAGGCCTTGACAAAAACCGCGTCATCTCCATCCCCATCCTGCAGACCGCCCGCGAGAAGGTGGGCAGGGAAATGACCGCCAACATCGTGGCCGTGGGCGCCATCAACGCGGCGCTGAACCTCTTTTCCGACGATGTCATCCGCGAGGCGGTGCGCCGCCATATCCCCAGAGGCACCGAGGAGCTGAACAACAAGGCTCTGGCCGAGGGCGGACTGCTGGTGGCCGATATGGACGTGTCCCGCTTCCACAGGGTCGCGTAACGCGGACGGCAGAGCGAGCGGGAACACCTCTCCGGGGAGACGGATCTGAATATGCTTTGATTTTTCCCAGTCGACAAAGCCCGACGCGGTCATAGACCGCGCCGGGCTTTGCGTAAAATTCAGTACAGCTGCCATCGTTTTGAATCGGTTGCACACATTATTCGACAAACAGTTTCAGCGTCTGCTTCATTTTTTACGAAAATTAAGGTATTTTGTTGATTTTTCGAAACAATCTGTCGAATTATGTCAATCAAAAACAACTAAAATCTGCCAAAATATTGTTGCACTTTAGTACGCGATATGGTAAATTTATACGGTAAAAACGGTGAAACCGCCAAAAAAGATATAACGCGTCCGTTAATTTGATGTTCTGGAGGATCGCTGGTTATGGAAACCAAAACGAGTGTGCTAATCGCGGATGCCAATGAGGATTTCCGCCTGCTGATGGCGGACGTCATCGGAGACGAGGGAGACATGGAAGTGGTGGGCAGCGCCGGAAACGGCACGGAGGCTCTGGAGCTTGTCGGCAGGCTCCGCCCCGACGTACTGGTGCTGGATCTGGTGCTCACCAAGCTTGACGGGCTGGAGGTGCTGCGCCGTCTGCCCGACACGGGCTCCGGCACCGGGGCCATCGTGGTATCCGGCTTCATCAACGAGAAGGTCATATCCCAGTGCTCCGAGCTGGGCGCGTATTATTTTATGCCGAAGCCCTGCGACGTGCCGGCCCTGCTGACCCGCATAAGGGAAGTGAAGGGCTACACCCACAACGCCGCCGCGCTTTTGAATCCCGCCGCGGCCGCCCCGGCCCCCGCCGCGAGACAGGAGCCCAGTCTGGAGGCCGTGGTTACGGACATCATCCACGAGATCGGCGTGCCCGCCCACATAAAGGGCTACCAGTACCTCCGGGAGGCCATAATCCTCACCATCCAGGACATGGACGTAATAAACGCGGTGACCAAGGTGCTCTACCCGGAGGTGGCGAAGAAATTCAACACCACGCCCTCCAGAGTGGAGCGGGCCATCCGCCACGCCATAGAGGTCGCCTGGGACAGGGGCGACATCGAAACCCTCCAGAAATTCTTCGGATATACGGTCTCCAACATAAAAGGAAAGCCGACGAACTCCGAATTCATCGCCATGATCGCGGACTGTCTCAGTCTCAGGATGAAGCAGGCCCAGTAAAACATAAACGCCGCCCGGTACAGGATACCGGGCGGCTTCTCATTTACTTTTTGCCCTTGTTTTTCTCTTCCTCGCTGCGGAAGAAATCGTCGAAGTAGTCCCGCTGGGCCTGGCTGGTGACGGATCCGGTGGGCTTGACCTCCCGGGGGCCCCTCCGGGCCGCGGGATCGTAGGTCTCCATCCGCGCTCTGGGCTGTGAGGCGAATATCTTCTCCTCCGCCTCCTTCTCCCGGCGGTGCATCCGCTCCTGCTCGGCGCGGCGCTTTTCCCGCAGGTGGCGCTGGCGCAGCACGCGGTAGCGCACCACCAGTACCACATACATGAGTATGGCCAGTATCACCAGCCAGAACACGATCTTCACAGCCGGGTGGCTGAAGGTGGTCCGGATATGGGACTTCATATACGAGCTCTGGGACATGTCAACCGAGGTGGCTGCCAGCAGCTTGGTCTTGCCGCATGACACACCGTTCAGGCTCACTTCCATCTCGCCCAGCGCCTGTCCCGCGTTTATGGGGGCGGCGGGCTCCTGCTCGTACATGGTGGTCTTGGTCTGAAAATCCTCGGCCTTCACGGTGCTGGGCGCGAGAACGCTGATGTCCTTCTCGGGGTGCAGATTGACCGTGTCCTCCCCCGAGGGGGCGTACTTCACCTTCACCTCCGCCACCAGGTCGTTCACGGTGTGGATGACGCAGTACTTGTAGTTCTGAAAAGCCCAGTTATAAAGTGTGATCGTGTCGCTGAAGCTGCCGAAGCCGGTGGAGCCGTCGCTCTTGACCGTGCTGCCGCAGCCCATGACCACGCACAGAAGGTTCACGTCGTTCTTCTTGGCCGTGGACACCAGGCAGTAGCCGGCGGCGGCGGTGTGCCCGGTTTTCACTCCGGCGGCATAGTCGTAGATGTATCCGCTGCCGTAGATGCCCTTGCCGGAGATGAGGGCGTTGGAGTTATACAAAACGCGGGCGTCTGCCTTGTTGGTGGCGGGGACGGTGTAGCTCTGGGTGGTGCAGATAGTCATGAAAAGGTCGTGGGCTATGGCGGCTTTGGTTATCAGGCACAGATCGCTGGCCGTGGTGTAATGGTCGTCCGCGGGCATGCCGTTGGCGTTGGCGAAGTGGGTGCCGGTGCAGCCCAGCTTGTCCGCCTCGGCGTTCATCTCATCCACAAAGGCGTCGATGGAGCCTGCCAGGTACTCCGCGATGATGTTGCAGGCCTCGTTGGCGGAGGCCACCAGTGCGCAGTACATCAGGTCCTTCAGCGTCATGGTCTCGCCGGGAACAATGCTGCAGGTGGAGCTGTCGTCCTCAAGATCGCTGCGGCAGTCGGCGTAGGCCTCCACCTTGTCGGTGAGCTTCACCTTTCCGGCCTCCACGGCCTCCACGGCCAGCATCACCGTCATGATCTTGGTAAGGCTGGCGGGGGCCGCCTTTGTGTCGGCGGCGCGGCTGTATATGACCTTGCCAGTCCCCAGATCCATGAGGACTATGTTCTTCGCGCTCACCGTCGGTATGGCGAGGCCGTCCGCGTTTTTCTCGGCGGGCGCGGGCGTGTCAGTGGCGGAGTCGGCCACCGCAGTCTGGGTATTCTTGCCCGGGGAAACGTTGGCCTTGGTGGTGACCGTGGGCGACGCGAAGGCGGGAGAGGCGCAGGACAGCAGCAGCGCGATTATCAAAATCAGAACAGGAGCGATTTTTTTCATTATGTACTCCAAATTTTGAAAAAGGTATGATATAGTTAGGACAAACGGATAACGCTGTAACCTATTATAAAATCCGGGGTATTGAAAAGCAACAGAAAATTCCATGCGGGGCGGGATAATGTGAAGCTGAACAAGGCTGAAAAGGCTGCGGCGGTCATCGCCGCGCTGTTCATACTGGCCGCCGCGGCCGTGTGGCTGCGCTCTGCTCTGGGCTCCGGCGCCGCCATTACGACGGAGCGCGCCGCCTCTCAGTCGGCGGAGCTCATCGGGGCGGACGCGGGCGGCTCCGACGAGCTTGCCCCCGGCGAAAAGGTGGATATCAACACCGCCCCGGCGTCGGAGCTGGAAAAGCTCCCCGGCATCGGCGCGGCGCTGGCCGGGCGGATAGTCGAATACCGGCAGCAGCACGGCGCTTTCTCCTCTCCGGAGGATATCATGAATGTGCCGGGCATAGGGCAGGCGAAGTTCGACGCTGTGAAAGGCAGCATTACCACATGAAAATTCTTGTCGTGGACGATGAAAAGACCCTGGTGAAGGGCATAAAATTTAATCTTGAAAACGAGGGCTATCAGGTTGACTGCGGCTACGACGGCGAGGAAGCCGTGGCACTGGCCCGCACGGGAGCCTACGACCTGATGATACTGGATCTCATGATGCCCAAGAAGGACGGACTGCAGGCCTGTCAGGAGATACGCATGTTCTCTACCGTACCCATAATCATGCTCACGGCCCGGTCGGAGGACGCGGACAAGCTGATGGGCTTCGAATCCGGCGCGGACGATTACATCACCAAGCCCTTCAATATCATGGAGCTCAAGGCCCGCATCCGTGCCCTGCTGCGGCGGGCGTCCATCGCCGCGCCCCAGGAGCCCGCCGGGGAAGCGAAGCTGCTGCGGGGACACATTTCCGTGGATCCCGGCCGGCGACGGGCGGAAAAGGACGGGGCCCCGGTGGAGCTCACCATGAAGGAATTCGACCTCATCGAGTTCCTCATGAAAAATCCCGGCAAGGTATACTCGCGGGAGCAGCTGCTGGATCTGGTCTGGGGCTACGATTATCAGGGCGACATCCGCACGGTGGACGTGCACATACGCCGCCTGCGTGAAAAGCTGGAGAAGGACCCCGCCAGCCCCGAATACATCATCACCAAGTGGGGCGTGGGGTATTATTTCGCGGACTGAGGCATAAATGGAGAAAACCGCCAAAAAAAGAAATATCTTCCGCGGCGTGCAGTTCAAGTTTGTGGGCTTGATGGCTGCGCTTATCGTGGTGCTGTTCGGCCTTCTGAACACCTACCCGCTGATAACCTCCCGGGATCTGGTGTTTTCGGAGAAGCAGAGCGCCATGACCGGGCAGGCCGCCGTGCTCTCCTCCTCCCTGGCCACGCTGGAGCGGCTGTCCAAGGAGAGCATCTCCGAGGTCATGAACATGCTGGATCTCACGGAATACAACCGCATCGTGGTGACGGACGCCGCCGGGACGGTGGTATACGACACCTCTGCCGGCAACAATCTGGTGGGCCGCGCCTCAGGACTGGACGCGGTCAATACCGCCCTGCGCGGCAAGACGGTGTTCACCTCCAAATTTTCCGGTGGGGCCTTCGCCAGCTGCGCTGCCATGCCGGTGAGCAATTCCCGGGGCACCGTGGGCGCCGTGTACATCTACGAATACGACACCGAACAGGCCCAGCTTATTATAAGCATCCAGAACCGCATCCGCACCATCTCACTGGCCGTGTGCGCCGTGGCGCTGATAATCGACGCGTTCATGACCCAGCTTCTCACCAAGCGCATACGGGCGCTGGTGGAGTCCATCCGCACCGTGGCCGGCGGGGATTACGGCCACCGCTTCGCCGTCACCGGCGACGACGAGGTGACGGAACTGGGCGAGGAGTTCAACGCCCTGACGGAACGGCTGGAGACCACGGAGAAGCAGCGCCGTCAGTTCGTGTCCGACGCCTCCCACGAGCTGAAGACACCCCTGGCGTCCATACGGCTTCTCTCCGACAGCATCGTGCAGAACGACAACATGGATGTGGACACCATGCGGGAGTTCGTTTCCGACATCGGTTCCGAGGCGGACAGGCTCCAGCACACCACGGAGAAGCTGCTCGACCTGTCGAGACTTGACGATGGTGTTATGGTAGAGGAAGAGCCTGTGGATATGAAGCAGGTCACCATGGACGCCCTGTGGCTGCTGAGACCGCTGGCTATGGAGAAGGACGTGCACCTGCACCCGGAGCTGGAAGACGGCTGCGTGGTCATGGCCACGGTGGACGACATACACCACATAGTTTTCAATCTGGCAGAAAACGCCGTGAAATACAACGTACCCGGCGGCAGCGTGGCGCTGAAGCTGCACGACGGCGGAGACCGGGTGGAATTCCTGGTGGAGGACACCGGCATCGGCATCCCCGAGGAGGAGCGCCTGAACGTGTTTTCCCGGTTCTACCGGGTGGACAAGGCCCGGTCGCGGGCCTCCGGCGGCAGCGGTCTGGGGCTGAGCATAGTTCACGACGCCGTGGTGAAGCACGGCGGAACGATAACGGTCGGAGCAAATAAACCCAACGGGACAAGGTTCACCGTGACCTTCCCGAAACCTACATCGGAGGAAACAGGAATATGAACAACATCGCGAGAATACAGGAAAAACTGGCCGAAAAGGATCTGGACGCGGTACTCGTTACCGACGAGAAGAACCAGCGGTATGCCGCCGGCTTCCCCTTCACCGACGGACTGGTGCTGGTCACCAGGACGGAGGCCTTTCTGCTGACGGACTCCCGCTATATCGAGGCCGCGCGGAACACTGTGCCGGAATTCGTGCAGACCCTGCTGTTCGGCAGGGACAAGAAGCTGCTGCCCATGCTCATGGAGCTCATCCGGGAAAAGAACATCAAGAAGCTGGGTGCCGAGGAGCAGAAGCTGAGCTACGCCCTTTATCGGCGCTACGAGGCCCTGCTGGGCATGGAGTTCGTCCCCGCCCAGTGCGTTTTTGACGAGCTGCGCCCGTCCAAGACCGCCGACGAGATCGACTGCATGATAAAGGCCCAGCGCATCGCCGAGAAGGCTCTGGACGACGTGCTGGGCATCATAAAGCCCGGCATGACCGAGCGGGAGATCGCGGCGGAGCTCAACTACCGCATGATGAAATACGGCGCGGAGGGCAACTCTTTCGACACCATCTGCATCACCGGCAAAAAGACCAGCATGCCCCACGGCGTGCCCGGCGACGAGAAGGTGCAGCCCGGCGACTTCATCACCATGGATTTCGGCTGCCTTAAATTCGGCTACTGCTCCGATATGACCCGCACGGTGGCCGTGGGCCATGCCACGGACGAGATGCGCAAGGTATACGGCATCGTGCTTGAGGCCCAGCTTGCCGGCATCGCCGCCGCCCGCGCCGGCGTCACCGGCGGCGAGATAGACGCCGCCGCCCGCAAGGTCATCGACGGCGCCGGCTACGGCGAATACTTCGGCCACTCCTTCGGCCACAGCCTGGGGCTGGACATCCACGAGCTGCCCGGCGCGGTGCCGGGGTCCGAGGCGGTCATGCCCGAGGGCGCCATGGTGTCCGCCGAGCCGGGAATATACATGCCCGGCAAGTTCGGCGTGCGCATCGAGGACGTGATGATTCTGCGCAAAGGCGGCAGCGAGGATATTACCCGCGCGCCGAAGGAACTCATAATACTCTGATAAGGGGTGCCGACATGAAGAACACCGGAAACAAGAAACCCGCAGTGAAAGAGGCCAACATCAACTCCTTCCTTGCTCTCGGCATAGTCCTGGTTGCGATAGGGGCCATTCTCGGTGCCGTCGTGCCCGGCATTCCCTCCGCAATACCGACGATTTTGTATATTGTGGGCATTCTCGCGCTGATACTGTACATGTGGGAGATCCAGTATCGCCGCAGAACCGGCGATTACCGGGACGAAGGCGCCCCAAAATCGGGAAAGAAAAGAAAATAGTATTGCAAAATCGCAGTATATATTGTAAAATAACCATCTAGGCAATTTATTCGTCAAATTTTTTACACTTATATATAGGAGGAACCTATCTATGCTCACAGCAGGCGATTTCAGAAACGGCGTCACCTTTGAGATGGACGGCCAGGTAATGCAGGTAATAGAGTTTCAGCACGTCAAGCCCGGCAAGGGCGCGGCCTTCGTCCGCACCAAGATGAAAAACGTCATCACCGGCGCCGTCACCGAAACTTCTTTCAACCCCACCGCAAAGTTCGAGAACGCCACCGTCGACCGCAGGACCATGGAGTACAGCTACGCCGACGGCGATCTGTACTATTTCATGAACCCCGAGACCTATGAGCTGGAGCCCATAGACAAGGCTGTGCTTTCCGACTCCTTCAGATTCGTCAAGGAGAACATGGAGTGCACCGTTTACTCCTACAAGGGCAAGGTTTACAATGTGGAGCCCCCCATGTTCGTGGAGCTTCAGGTCACCGACACCGACCCCGGCTTTGCCGGCAACACCGCCACCAACGCCACCAAGCCCGCCACGCTTGAGACCGGCGCAGAGATCAAGGTTCCCCTCTTCATCGACCCGGGCGAGACCATCAGGATCGACACCCGCACCGGCGAATATCTGTCCCGCGCATAAGCTCGCGTTTGGTATAGTCGGCTCACCGTTTTGTTGCTTTGTGCAAGGAGGCTGCCATGACAACACCTGAAAAAGTTGCGTATCTCAAGGGTCTTTGCGATGGTCTGGGCGTGGACAAGGAATCGAAGGACGGCAAGATCCTGAACGTAGTGCTGGAGATCCTGGGCGACCTTGCTTCCGATGTTGAAGATCTGCAGGCCGGCGCCGCCGCCACCGACGAGGCCATTGGCGACATCACCGACGATCTTGGCTACATCGAGGACGTGCTGGACGGCATGGACGGCGGGGACGAGGACGACGGCGGCTTCGGCGACATGGAGGATTGCGATTACAACTGCGACGAGTGCGGCGCGTGCGACTCCGACGAGGACGACGGCGGCGAGGACGAGGAATCCGAGGAGCTTGCCGACGACAGCGGCCAGATGTACGAGGTTACCTGCCCCAACTGCGGCGACATCGTCACCGTGGACGAGAGCATCCTGTCCCTGGGCAGCATCGAGTGCCCCGGCTGCGGCAAGATACTGGAGTTCGACCTCGACGCCGACGGCGACAAATAAGCTTTTCTCAAACTCTGAAATTCCGGCTGGGTCTTATGATCACGCCGGAATTTTTTATTTCTCAACTCTGAATAAAGGCGGCATCCGCATATGAAAGCCAGCTTCGCATACGCGTTCAGACGAACGATCCCCATAATGGTGGGTTTTTTCCCGCTGGGAATAGCCTACGGCATACTTATGTCCGCCGCCGGCTACAATTTTCTGTGGTCCGGGCTTACAAGCTTTGTCGTACTGGCCGGCTCGCTCCAGTTTTTGATGCTGACTTTTTTCGCCGGCGGCGTAAATATTGCAACCGTCGCCGTAATGGCGCTGCTGCTGAACAGCCGCCATATCTTTTACGGCATCTCGTACATCGATAAGTTTAAAAACTACGGGCCTTGGAAGTATTTCATGATCTACTCCCTCTCGGACGAGAGCTATTCACTGCTGTGCTCCTACAAACCGCTGGAGGGGACGGATGACAAAACCGTGAACATCATGTCCTCCGGCTTCGTGTGCTTCTACTGGACGGTGTTTTCCATGCTGGGCGGTCTCGTGGGCGAGCTCATCACCTTCAGCACCAAGGGCATCGATTTTGCCCTGACCGCTCTTTTCATGGTCATATTGCTCGACCAGATGAAGGACGCAGAAAACAAGCTGCCGGTGTTGGTTTCCGGAGTTTCCGGCGTGGTCTGCCTCCTGCTCCTCGGCCCCGGCAATTTCCTGCTGCCGTCGCTGATGGCGACCGCGGCGGTGTTGCTGCTGCTGCGGCCTGTGCTTGACAAAACCGTCTGCGATAACAGGGAGGACGTGTGATATGACTGTAGACGCCGGCCGCTCGCTTTTGATAATAGCCGTCTGCGCGGCCTGCACCCAGCTGGAACGGGCGCTGCCGTTTCTCATGTTCGGCAGGCGGGCCGTGCCCAGGGTCGTGAGTTATCTGGGCCGTATCCTGCCGATGGCGGTAATGACCGTGCTGGTAATATACTGTCTGCGCGGCACCAGCTTTGCCTCCGCCGGCAGCTGCGTGCCCCAGCTTGCCGCCGCGGCCGTCACGGCGGGCCTGCATCTGTGGAAGCGCAGCACGCTGCTGAGCATAGTGGGCGGCACCGCCTGCTACATGCTGCTGGTGCAGCTCGTATTCGTCTGAAAAACCCCTCCGCTTATAAAAAGCGGAGGGGGTTTTCTGTGTCTGTTCAGGTACTGTTTTGTATTTCAGTCCAGCTTCATGTCCCCGTCCTTTATCCAGCCCAGCTTCCGGCAGAGTTCGCCGAAGGCCCAGCCCAGGACGGCGGGCAGCACCACGCAGATGAGAACAAGCCCCAGCCAGTTCATGGCCGTAGGCGCGATGGCGGAGGCGCCGTTGGACACAGCCGCCGCGCTGGGGTTCACCCAGCCCGTCCACACGCCGATGGGGCCCACCAGACCGCAGGTGCCCATGCCTGAGGACACGGGCTCGCCGTTCATCTGCAGCTTGAAAACGCAGGTGGATATGGGGCCCGTGATGGCCGAGGTCACTATGGCCGGGATCCATATCTTGGGGTTGCGCACGATGTTGCCCATCTGCAGCATTGAGGTGCCCAGTCCCTGGGACACCACGCCGCCCCAGCCGTTTTCCCGGAAGGACGCCACGGCGAAGCCCACCATGTTGGCGCAGCAGCCGGCCACCGCCGCGCCGCCCGCCAGACCGGTGAGGCCGAAGGCCGCGCATATGGCCGCGGAGGAGATGGGCAGCGTCAGCACTATGCCCACCACCACGCTGACCAGCACGCCCATGAGGAAGGGCTGCAGCTCGGTGGCCCACATGATGAAATAGCCGATGGCGTTGGCCGCCGCCCCGATGGGCGCGGCAATGAGATACGCCAGCCCCACGCCCACGAGGATGGTCACGATGGGCGTGACGAGGATGTCGATCTTGGTCTCCTTGGAGACTGCTTTTCCGAATTCGGCGGCGATTACCGCCACGAAATACACGCTCAGCGGCCCGCCCGCGCCGCCCAGGGCATTGGTGGCAAAGCCCACGGGAATGAGTGAAAACAGCACCATCGCCGGGGCGTGCAGGGCGTAGCCGATGGCCACCGCCATGCCCGGCCCCACCATCGCGGAGGCCAGACCGCCCATGGTGTAGTTGACCGCCTTGGCGCCCTTGCCCGCGGTGACGATGACCGTGTTGAGGAAGCCGATGTGGCACTGGGTACCCAGTGTATTGAGTATCGTGCCCACCAGCAGCGTGCAGAACAGGCCCTGGGCCATGGCGCCCAGCGCGTCGATGCCGTAGCGCTTGAGCGATATCTCGATGTCCTTGCGTTTCAGAAAAGCCTTGAATTTGCTCATTTCATCACGTCCATAAAAATAGTGTGGTATACATGTGTCTTGACACTTGTATACCACACTATATCCGTAACGATACGGTTTGTCAATATTAGTTTATTTTTCGTCAGACTCGTACAGCAGTCCGGCTGCCGACAGCTCCGCGCAGGTGCGGTCGAAGTCCTCCCGGCTGGGGCAGGACAGGGTGTGCAGATGCACGCCGCCGGTGAGCTCGGAGAGCGGTCTGGCGCTCTCGCTCCGGACCTTATCCATGAACTGGCGCACGTCGTAGCGGGAGGAGAGGTGCAGCTCGCCGGTTATCTGGCCGTATACCGGGTGCTCCACGATCACGTTCAGCACGGTGCAGCCGTTGTCCACCATGATGTTGAGCTCGTTTTCCATGCCGTCCATACCGTGGACGCAGGCCACTGTGCCCTGATAGCCTTCGCTGCCGTGGCCGAGGACATAGCCTCTGGGCGTTGCGGTGATGAGCTCTCCCGCGGCCCGCAGCAGGGCCACGTCTCCCACGATGACCTGACGGCTGACGGAGTGCCTGGCGGCAAGGGCCGTGGCGCTCATGGGCACGCCGGAGGAGCGCAGGGCCGACAGGACGGCCGCGCGTCTTTTTGCGGCGTCCATCAGCGGCTGACCCTCCCGGAGGCGGTATTGAGCATGTCGTCCTTGAGCTCCATGAGCTTTTCGGAGAGATCGACGTAATAGTTGTGGGGATTGTCGAAGCGCTGCACCTCGGGCCACAGGGTATCTATCTGGCGGGCGCAGTAGGCCTTGATGTCGGGCAGGGACGGCAGGTCGTAGACCAGCTCGCCGTTTTTGAAGATGGGCACCTGCAGCTCCCGGGCGGTGTAGCTGTCCATGAATTTGCTCTTCCATCTGGCCTCGGGGTCGCAGATTACGATGGGCTGGGAATCGTCCACGGTCTCGTCCGCAAGGCAGATATAGTCGGCCTCGGCCATGCCTGACTCCCGGTCGTAGAACCGGTAGACCCGCTTGAAGCCGGGATTGGTTATCTTGCCCACGTTTTCGCTGATCTTTATCTTGGGGATGACGGCGCCGTCGGCGTCCTCAATGGCGGCCAGCTTGTACACCCCGCCGAAAACGGGCTCCGACCGGGCGGTGATGAGCCGCTCGCCCACGCCGAAGGAATCTATCTGTGCGCCCTGCATGAGAAGGTCGGTGATGAGCCTCTCGTCCAGAGCGTTGGAGACGGTTATCTTGCATTCCGGCCAGCCGGCATCGTCAAGCATCTGGCGGGCCTTGCGGGTGAGATAGGCCATGTCGCCGGAGTCGAAGCGTATGCCGCAGCGGGTGATGCCCATGGGCTTCAATATGTCGTTGAAGGCCCGGATGGCGTTGGGTATTCCGGACTTCAGGGAGTTGTAGGTGTCCACCAGCAGCACGGCGTTGGTGGGATAGGTGCGGCAGTAGGCCGCGAAGGCGTCGTACTCGGAATCGAACATCTGCACCCAGGAGTGGGCCATGGTGCCCGCGGCTGGCACACCGTAAACCTCGTCCGACACGGCGCAGGCCGTTCCGGCGCAGCCGCCGATGAAGGCGGCGCGGGCGCCGGTCACGGCGCCGTCGATGCCCTGGGCCCGGCGGGAGCCGAATTCCAGCACGGCGCGGCCCCTGGCGGCGCGGACGATGCGGTTGGCCTTTGTGGCGATAAGGCTCTGGTGGTTCAGGGCCAGCAGCACATAGGTCTCCAGCAGCTGGGCCTGTATGGCCGGAGCTCTCACGGTGAGTATGGGCTCCCTGGGGAAGATTGGCGTGCCCTCCGGAATTGCCCAGACGTCGCCGGTAAATTTGAAGTTCTTCAGATAGCTGAGATACTTTTCGCTGAACAGATGCTTGGAGCGCAGGTACTCGATGTCCCTGTCCTCGAAGTGGAGCTCCCGGATGTATTCCACCACCTGCTCCAGCCCCGCCGCGATGGCGAAGCCGCCGTTGTCCGGCACGGTGCGGAAGAACACGTCGAAGTAGGTCATCCTGTCCTCAAGCCCGCTCTCCAGATAACCGTTGCCCATGGTCAGCTCATAAAAATCGCATAGCATGGAAAGATTAAGGTTGCCGGTCTTGCCCATGAAATCGCCTCCATATATACGGGCATCCGCTTTTTTCGTGTAATTGACTCAATTATACAGTTTGTTCACTGTCAAAGCAACGCTTTTGGGGCATAAAAGATTGTCAAAATCAAGATTAGACCGGGCGGGCAAAAAAACTGAAAACTTTTTTCCTTAGTTTTGCCGGCGCGGTTGACTTTGTTTTGGGGGTGTTATATGCTCTTATGGTAATATAAAAATACCAAGGGGGAGATATAATTGGCTCTTTCACATGAACGGGAGCAGGAGCTGGAAAAGCTCTGCAATCGCTTCCGCATAGACGTACTGACGGCTATCCACGCCGCCCAGTCGGGACATCCCGGCGGCAGCCTGTCGGTGTGCGAGATACTGACGCTTCTCTATCAGCAGCGCATGAACGTGGACGGGAAAAATCCCGCCGACCCCGACAGGGACCGGCTGGTGCTGTCCAAGGGTCACGCTGCGCCCATGCTGTACCGCAATCTCATCGAGAAGGGCTTTCTGCCCGCGGATTCCATGAACACCCTCCGGCAGACGGACAGCCTGCTGCAGGGGCACCCCACCAATCACACCCCCGGCGTGGACATGCCCGCAGGGCCCCTGGGTCTTGGCCTTGCCGCCGCTCAGGGCATGGCCATCGGCCTCAGGCTCAGCGGCTCCCCCGCCAGAGTCTACGCCGTCCTCGGCGACGGCGAGCAGGACGAGGGCTCCGTCTGGGAGGCCGCCGATTCCGCCCCCAAATTTGCTCTGGACAACCTGTGCGCCGTCACTGACTACAACAAGGTGCAGCTGGACGGCACCACCGACGAGATCATGCCTCTGCGGGATCTGCCCGCCAAGTGGGCGGCCTTCGGCTGGCACGTGATACGCTGCGGCGGCCACGACCTGCAGGCGCTGGACGCCGCCTTCGACGAGGCGGAGCGCACCAAGGGCGTGCCCACCATGATAATCGCCGACACCGTCAAAGGCAAGGGCGTGTCCTTCATGGAGGGCAAGGCCGCATGGCACGGCAAGGCCATTGACGACGACAGCTTCGCGCTGGCGATGAAAGAGCTGGGAGGCGACAGGTAATGGCAAAGGCTATAAGAGAGGTCTACGGCACCGTTTTGGCGGAGCTGGGCGAGACCAACAGGGATATCGTGGTACTGGACGCCGACCTGTCCGGCTCCACCAAGACGAAGATATTCGGCCAGGCGCACCCCGAGCGGTTTTTCAACATGGGCATCGCCGAGTCCGACATGGTGTCCACCGCGGCTGGTCTGGCCGCCGTGGGCAAGATCCCCTTTGTGAACACCTTCACCGTGTTCCTCACCACCCTGGGACTCATCGCCGCCCGCGGCCAGGTCTGCTACGGCAACCTGAACGTGAAGTTCGGCGGCGCTTACTGCGGCATGTCCGACGCGCTGGACGGCGCCAGCCACCACGCGCTGGAGGATATTTCCGCCATGCGCGCCCTGCCCAACATGCGCGTCCTCGTCCCCTCCGACGCCGAGAGTACCCGCTGGGCCACCAAATGGGCCGTTGAAAATTACGGGCCCGTGTATCTGCGCCTTTCCCGGGACGTGTACCCAGACCTCTATCCCGCCGGTACGAAATTTGAGATTGGTAAGGGCGCCGTGGTCCGGGACGGCGGCGACGTCACCGTCATCGCCTGCGGACTCATGGTGCACAAGGCCATGGAGGCCGCGGATATGATAGCCCAAAAGGGCGTGTCCGTGAGAGTGGTGGACATGTATTCCATCAAGCCCATCGACCGGGAGCTCATTTTGAAGTGCGCCGGCGAGACCGGCGCCATCGTCACGGCGGAGGAGCACAACATATACGGCGGCCTCGGCAGCGCCGTCAGCGAGGTGCTCGCTTACGCGGGCGCTGGCGCCCCCACGGAATTCGTGGGCGTGCGCGACACCTTCACCGGCTCCGGCAAATATGCGGAGCTTCTGGCCAAATACGGCCTGGACGCCAACGGAGTTGCCGCCGGGATAGAAAAAGTCCTGGCGCGGAAGAGATAACTGACTCGGGAGGAAGAATGAGCGATTTTTTCTTCGCGCCCGGCCGCACGGAGCTTGCCGGCAACCACACCGATCACCAGAACGGTCGTGTGCTGGCCGCTGCGGTGGACCTGGGCATCAGTGCGAGATGTGAACCGAACAGCGAAAACATTATCAGGATATCGTCGCAGGGCTTCCCCGCGTTCTCCGTCAACCTTATAAATCTCGACGTTCACCCGGAGGAATACGGCTCGTCCAGGGCTCTGGTGAGAGGCGTGGCCGCCGCGTTCTATGACCTCTGCGTGAACATCGGCGGCTTCGACGCCGAGGTGACCAGCACCCTTCAGGCGGGCTCCGGTCTTTCCTCGTCCGCAGCCTTCGCCGTGCTCATCGGCAGGATACTCAACGCCTATTACAACAACGGCGCTCTGGAGCCCGGCGTGGTCGCGCGGGCGGCACAGGCGGCGGAAAACCTGCACTTCGGCAAGCCCTGCGGGCTCATGGACCAGCTCACCTGCGCGCTGGGCGGCTGCGTATACATGGATTTTTCCAGCGGCGAGATACAGCCCGTGAAGGCTGACTTCGCCGCCATGGGCCTCACCCTGTGTCTCACCGACACCGGCGGCAGCCACGCGGGGCTGGACACCTCCTACGCCCGCATCCCCGCCGACATGCGCTACATAGCTGGTCTTTTCGACAAGCAGTATCTGGGCGAGGTGGACCCGGCGGAGTTCCGCGCCCGGAAATGGGACGTGGCAGACCGGCCGGTACGCCGGGCCAAGCATTTCTTCGACGAAAACGAGAGAGTGCCGAAGATGCGCGACGCCCTTATCCGGGGCGACGGCGGCGAATACATGCGCCTGATGAACGAATCCGGCCGCTCGTCAGAGCGGTATCTGAACAACATCGTCACCAGCGCCACCGGCGACACCAAGCTGCAGGAGGGTCTGGACGAGAGCAGGCGGCTCCTGGACGGCAGAGGCGCGTGGCGCGTCCACGGCGGCGGCTTTGCCGGCTGCGTTCAGGCGCTGATGCCCGCCGGGGTCTTCCCCGTATACAGGCAGGCCATGGAAAAGAAGTTCGGCGCCGGAAAGTGCCGCGAGATAAAGATCGGCTGAGAAACCATACTGAAGGCGTGGGGGCAAAAGCTGTCTTTTGTTCTCCCGCTTATAAATATTCCGACTAAGGCGGGGGCAAAAGCCCCCGCCTTTTTATCACAATTGCCTGTTGAAGTGACAGGCCGGCAAAGTGTATAATACCCCTTACATCGGTCTTTCTGGAGAAGTATATGGAGCTTACCGAAAACAAATACGACCTCACTCAGGGCGTCATATGGAAAAAGCTTCTGAGCTTTTTCTTCCCCATCGCCGTGGGCATGCTGTTCGAGCAGCTCTACAATGCCGTGGACGCCGTGGTGGTGGGACAGTTCGTCGGCACGGACGCCCTTGCCGCCGTTGGCGGCAGCCCGGCCGTGATCCTGAATCTGGTCATCGGCTTTTTCGCCGGCCTCTCCTCCGGCGCCACAGTGGTCATATCCCAGTATTACGGCGCCGGCGACAGCGACGGCATATCCAAATCCGTGCACACAGCCGTTGCCTTCTGTCTGGCGGCGGGCGCGGCGCTGACCGTTTTCGGCATCCTCATCACGCCCTGGTCCCTGCGCATCGTGCACAATCCAGAGGACATCATGGCTTACTCCGTTCAGTATCTGAAAATATACTATGTGGGCACCATTCCACTGCTGCTTTTCAACATAGGCTCCGGCATTCTCCGGGCCGTGGGCGACTCCAAAAGGCCGCTCTACTACCTCATCTTCTGCTGCATCCTGAACATATTTCTCGATCTGCTGTTCGTCATCGTATTCAAAATGGCCGTGGCGGGCGTGGCCTGGGCCACGGTGATCGCTCTCACGGTGAGCGCGGTGCTCATCGTCCTGAAGCTCTGCCGGACGGAGGAGGCCTACAAGCTCTGCGTCCGCAAGATCCGCTTCCACGGCACCCAGCTCCGCCACATGCTGCATATCGGCATCCCCTCCGGCGTGCAGAGCGCCATGTATTCGGTCTCCAACCTCATCATCCAGGCCGCTGTGAACGGTCTTGGCACGGATATGGTGGCGGCCTGGACGCTCACCGGCAAGCTGGACGGTGTTTTCTGGGCCATCTCCAACTCCTACGGCGTGGCCATCACGGCCTTTGTGGGGCAGAACTTCGGCGCGAAAAAGTACGACCGGATGAAGGAGAGCGTGCGGGTCTGCCTGGGTCTTGCCATGGGCACCGCCGCCGTCATCAGCGCCCTGATACTTCTCTTCGGCAGATACTGCTTCCGGATATTCACGTCGGACATGACGGTCATAAACTACGCCGTGCAGATACTGACCTATTTTGTGCCCTACTACATCATCTGGATATTCATTGAGGTTTTGTCCAACTCCCTGCGCGGAGCCGGCGACGCCATCCGCCCCATGGTGGCCACCATCCTGGGCATATGCGGCATCCGCATCGCGTGGGTATATCTTGTGGTCCCCCACTGGAACAACATCACGGGCATAAGCACCTGCTACCCGGTCACCTGGGCCGTGACGGCGCTGTTTTTCATCATATACTATTGGAAGGGCGACTGGCTGGACCGCTGCATCACCAGAGCCGAGGAAGGCAAATAAAATCAACGCTTCCCGCCGGACGGTGATTCCGGCGGGAAGCGTTTTCAATATTGTTCTTTCGCATTATGATCTCAGATGTATCGGTATGGTGCTGTGGGCGCGCATGCTCATAAGCAGGGACTTCATCTTTCCTCCGGCCCGCTCCGCCGCCGCAAAATCATAGGCGGGATCGGTTATGAATATCTCCGTGACCTCGCGGACCCTGGGGTTTTTCTTGAATTCGGAGGAATAGCAGGCGCCCACGTTTGCAAAGCTGATACCGTCCCGCAGGGCGGCGGCGCTGATATGGGCGATCTCGTAGCGCATGGCCTGTATATAGTCCACGGTGTAGCCTTCCGGCTGGACATGGTGCTTCGCGACGTCCAGATCGACGAACATGTTGAAAAGCTGCCGCTCGTCCAGCCCCTCGTCGTCGATGCGCAGCAGGGTTATCCGGCCCAGGGGCGCTTCGTCCCGTATCTCGCCCAGATCCGGGCCATAGAGCACTATCTTGTCCTCAAGGCGGAATTCCGGGTCGCAGGTGGCGCAGATGAAGTTCGCTCCTCCCCGCAGTCCGCCGCCCAGCTCCAGCGCCGCACCGCTTTTATCCGTCATGTTCGGTCCGGAGGACATCCGCCAGGCCAGCGACGGGGAATAGTCCCAGGTCCTTCCGGGCGTCAGGCCTTCAAACGTTTTCAGAACATTTTCAACCACTGCATTGAAGTGCTGGTCGTATAGCTTCATATCCCTGCCTCCGGTATTGTCGTTTTTTTGATTATACTTCCGCCGTGCGGTGCTGTCAACGCGCTGTGCAACAGTGCCGATTATTAATATTAATTAAGTTTGGCCTTTGTATATTGAAAATTCACATTTGCATGCTATGCTTTAGTGACCATCAGGAAAGGATCTGATAGAATGAAAAAATTTCTGTCCGTATTCATCGCTTCTGTGATGCTGCTGGCACTGTGCGCCTGCGGCACGGCCTCCGTCCCCGCGGCCACGGCCACTCCGGTCCCCGCGACTCCCACCCCGGCGGAGACAACGAAGCTCACCGACGCGCTCAAGGAGATAAATGATACCTACGAGCCGGGCACAGCCGGCTGCTCACTCAAGGCCGCGGCCATCGCCGGCGAGATGCTGGACTGGTACGTATCCTCCAAGCCCGCCGCCGACGGCATAAGCTCCGAGACCTCCGCCTTCTTCGCTGGACTTTCCAAGGACGCTTCCCAGACCTTTGTGTCCAAGCTGGACGACATCTACTCCGGGGCCATGCAGACCTGCGGCAGCAGCGGCGCTGATCTTCTGTCCTCCGCCGGCTACACCGCCAAGGGCACCTGGACCGCCGCCGACGCGGAAGCCCTGTTCGGGGCCGTCTATTCCGGCACCGGCGCCAAGGCCCCGACCTACGCCGCCATATATTCCGGCGACGATCAGGCCGAGCGGTTTCTTGTGACCTACACCACGGTCGACTCCCTCACCCCCGAAAGCCTCGTCGCCGCCCTGGTCAATAACGGCGTGCTGAAGGACGGCGTGAAGGTCAGCTCCTTCGACAAGGGCACCGGCACCACCCTGAAGCTGGATCTGAGCTCCGATTTTCAGAAGCAGCTCTCCTCCACCGGCACCGCCGGGGAGTACATCATGATGGGCTGCCTGGTGAACACCTTCCTCGCGAACTACGGCGCCTCCGGCATCAAGGTCACCTCCGGCGGCAAGACCATAACCACCGGCCATCAGACCTACGACGGGACGCTCACCATGTACGCGGACAACGTCGCCGCCAGCCCGGCGCCCACAAAGTAAACAGGATTCCAAAGACCAGCGGCTTCTGTGAAGCCGCTGGTCTTTCGTTTCTTCAGGCGAAAAGCGGGGTGGACAGATAGCGGTCGCCGGTATCCGGCAGCAGCGCCACGATGGTCTTACCCGCGCTCTCCGGCCGCTTTGCGATCTCCATGGCGGCCCATATCGCCGCACCGGAGGATATGCCCACCAGCACGCCCTCGCTGCGGCCCACCTTCCGGCCCAGCTCAAAGGCGTCCTCGTTGGTCACGGGGATTATCTCGTCGTACACCTTTGTGTTCAGGACGTCCGGCACGAAGCCCGCGCCGATGCCCTGTATCTTGTGGGGCCCGGACGCTCCCCCGGAGAGGACGGGGGACGACGCCGGCTCCACTGCCGCTACCTTTACGTCCGGATTGCGGGTCTTGAGATATTCGCCGACACCGGTAATGGTGCCGCCGGTACCCACACCGGCTATGAACCAGTCAACCTTGCCGTCGGTGTCGTTCCAGATCTCCGGGCCGGTGGTCTCGAAATGGGCCTTGGGGTTGGCGGGATTGACGAACTGTCCCGGCACGAAGGAATCCGGGATCTGCTTGGAGAGCTCGTCGGCCTTGGCGATGGCGCCCTTCATGCCCTTGGCCCCCTCGGTGAGCACCAGCTCCGCGCCGTAGGCGGCTATGAGCTGCCTGCGCTCCACGGACATGGTCTCCGGCATCACGATGATGATGCGGTAGCCTCTGGCCGCCGCCACGGAGGCCAGGCCGATGCCGGTGTTGCCGGAGGTGGGCTCTATAATCACGGAGCCGGGCTTCAGAAAGCCCTTCTCCTCCGCGTCGTCTATCATGGCTTTGGCTATGCGGTCCTTCACGGAGCCTGCCGGGTTCAGATATTCCAGCTTTGCAAGGATCTTCGCCTTGAGCCCCAGCTCCTTTTCGATGTGGGTGAGCTCCAGCAGCGGCGTGCCGCCTATGAGCTGATCTGCGGATGTATATATTTTGGACATGATACTGTCTCCTTTTATAATTATAGTTTTATTGTTTTTTCCGGTCTGCCGCGCTCCCGACATCGGAACAGCGCCGCCGGAGACAGGTAAGATGCCTTCATATTTGTCCCTCGTTTCTGCCTACTTACTTACTATGTTGATAGGATTATACCGCGCGGTTTTCTGTTTGTCAACAGTAAACTGAAAAAAGCCGCCGGTGAATCCGGCGGCTCATTCCAATATCCCGTATTTGATCTTCATTCTGTCCAGCTTTTTCAGCATGGGCCCGGAGATGAGCCACAGGAAGATGACCGTGGCGGCGGCATGGACGAGATCGAAGGGCAGTCCCGCGGTGAAGGCGGCGAGCACCATGCCCCAGGTGACCTCCGGCTGCCAGATGAGCACCGAGGACAGATTGACGATGGGGCCGTACAGAAACACCGCCGCCAGCGCCCCGAACACGCACAGCGACGTCCGGCCCGGCCTCAGCCGTCCCCCGCCGTATATCAGCCCCGCGGCGAAGCCCGCCAGACCCATGGCGAACATCTGCCACGGCGTCCACGGGCCCTGCCCGAACATGACGTTGGAGACGAGCATGGTAAGCGAGCCCACGACGAAGCCCGTTTCTCCGCCGAAGGCCGCTCCGGATATGATGACCATGGCCAGCACGGGCTTGAAGCCCGGCAGCATGAAAAACGCCGCCCGCCCGGCCACAGCCAGCGCGCACAGCACCGCCGTCACCACCAGCTCCCGCGTCCGCGCGCCGCGGCGCTCGAAGTCTGCGGCAAAGGGCACGAAGGCCTCCAGCAGCACCAGCAGGGAGATGAAAAGATATTTTCTGTCTCCGAACAGGTAAACCCCCGCCAGCACGGTCAGCGGCAAAAGCACGGCGCAGACCGCCGCCGTGACTATGGTCGCCCTTCCGGGTCTGCGGCAGACCGCCGCCGGGGCCTCGTCCCCCCTGCCCGCGGCCAGAGACAGACAGGCTAGGGACGCTATTAGCCCGGCGTAGGCCCAGCCCCCGCTCAGACCCGACAGGCTGACGCCGCCGTTTTTCAGCAGCGCAGCGAAGTCGGTGCGGCGGAGCACGAACACGAAGAAGGACACCGACGCCGCGGCGAAAAGCCAGGCCAGCGCCCGCCGCACCGGCGAAAGCCCTCCCGATGGCGGAAGCTCCGCAGGCGGCGGAGGCTCCGGCCCGGCGGAACATTCGTCACACTCTTTCTCCTCCGCCGCGTCACCGCCGCAGGCGCGTATCACGTCTTCCGGCGTCACCGCCTCAGGCAGCAGGGCGCGGGCCATGCGGCTTGCGGAGGTGGTGTAAAAATAATTTCCGGCGAAAAATCTGCGCGGCGGCTCCTCGGCGGCTATCATGCCGTCGAACATCAGCGCGCAGCGTCCGGCGTACCGGGCGCAGAATTCCGCGTCGTGACTGACCATGATTATGGCCGAGCCCCGGGCGGCCAGCTCCGTCAGTATCTGGCCGAACACGCGCTTGAATGAGGCGTCGATTCCCTTGGTGGGCTCGTCCAGCAGCAGAATGTCCGGCTCGGCCAGCAGTACGCGGGCCAGCGCGGCCCGCTGTATCTCGCCGCCGGAGAGGTCGGCGGGGTGCCGCGATAAAAGCCCCGAGAGCCTGCACCGGGCGGCTATCTCGCCAATGCGGCCGCCGCGGCGGGCATCAGCCGGGTCCTCGCCCGCCAGCGCGCTCTCCAGGCCCTCCAGCACCGTGTCCTCGGCAAAAAAGGTCAGCGGCTCCTGGGGCAGCGCGGCCAGCCTTCCCCGCAGCTTCACGCTCCCCCGGTAGGGCTTTTCCATCCCCGCCAGCAGGGAGAGCGCAGTGGATTTGCCCACGCCGTTGCCGCCCATCAGGGCCAGTATCTCGCCGGGAAAGACCGCCAGGTCAAAGCCAGCCAGCACGTCCGGCCCGTCCTTTTCATAGCGGAACCACAGCTCCTTCGCGCGGACGGCGGGCTCGCCCGAAAATTCAGCCGGGACGCGCTCCGGAACAGGGGCCAGCGGGCGGTCAGCCGCGAAGCTCCGCAGCCACTGGGCGCCCTGGGCGGCTGTCACCGGGCAGGTTAAATCGTTTTGTACCGCGCTCCATATCCTCATTGGCGCGGGCATGGAGAGAAAAATGTCGGGCCGTTTCCGGCGGAGGGTCTCGCCCACCTGCCCCGGCGCGCCGCAGCAGACCGCCGCGCCGCCGTCCATGACCACCGCCCTGTCACTGAGTGGCAGCACGTCCTCCAGCCGGTGCTCGGATATGACCACGGCGGTGCCCAGTTCCCGGTTTATTCTGCCGATCACCGCCAGAAAATCCGAGGCCGCCACGGGATCGAGGCGGCTGGTGGGCTCGTCCAGCACCAGTATTTCCGGCTGCATAACCATAACTGAGGCCAGATTCAGCAGCTGCTTCTGCCCGCCGGAGAGCGTGGAGATGTCCCGGCGGAACCAGTCGGCAATGCCGAAAAACGCGGCCATCTCCGCCACCCGGCGGCGGATGACCGGTGTTTCAAGCCCCAGGCATTCCAGCCCGAAGGCCAGCTCGTGCCAGACCTTGTCCGTGACTATCTGATTTTCAGGCAACTGTCCCACGAAGCCCACGGCGGCGGCCTGCCGCTCCGGCGGCAGCTCCTCCAGCGGCGTCCCGTCCAGAAACACTCCGCCGGTCTTTGCGCCCCGGGGAGCCATGGCGGGCTTCAGATGCCGCAGCAGCGTGGTCTTCCCGCCTCCGGAGGGGCCGCAGACCGTGACAAAGCCGCCCCGCCCGACGGCGAGGCTGATATTGGCGAGAGCCGGTTTCTCTCCCCCCGGATATGTAAATGTCAGGTCCCTGACCTCAAGGCTCTCCATTGGGCGTCCTCCAGGATTCCGATGACTGTCGGCGCAAAGCACAGCGCCGCGTACACGGCCGCGGCCGCGTACGTCTCCGGGCCCGCCGCGCCGCCGACAGAGGGGTAATAGTGCCAGTACAGCGCGCCGGAGCATTTGAAAAATATTACGGCTCCCCCGCACAGGCCAAGCGCCAGGAGCGCCCGGCCGTCCCGCCGGGAAAAGCGGCAGACCGAGCAAGCCGTGCGCCCCGGCAGGCCGTAGCCCCGGCTTTTCATGCTGTCCGCCGTGTCCACGGCGTTCTCCATCGCCCAGCCCGTGACGCCGGAGAGCACCTTCAGGCTCTCCCGCACGCCCTGCGGCGAGCCCGCGGCTCTCCGGGCCAGCGACGTCTGCCGCATGCGCCGGGTGAAAAGCGGCACAAAGCGCAGCGTCATGGCCAGCAGCAGCGACGCCGACGGCGCGGCCCGGCCGAAGAGGTACACCAGCTTGTCCCCGGAAAGCACCGCGTTCAGGCAGGCGAACCAGCATATCACCGCCGCGAGCATAACCCCGGCGGAGAGCCCGTAGAGAACGGACTCCTCCGTCAGCGGATTGCCGGAGGGCAGATAGGCCAGAATGGTCTGGCCCTGATGGCTGAACAGCGGATTCAGCAGCGCGGTGACGATTATAAGCGGCAGCAGCCCGAGAAGGCCTCCCCGCACCGCCCGTCCGCCCCGGAGATACACGGAATACGCAAAGGCCGCGGCCAGGGAAACGCTCTGGCAGACCGGGTGGGTGAACCACATGGCGAAGGTCAGCGTCAGGGCGAAGTACGCGAATTCCACCAGCGGGTGGAAGGAAGAAATTCTGTCTTTCATAGCGCCCTCATCCGGTAGTGTAATCGAAGCTCACGGCGTCCCCGTCGGAGAGGATATACTTGGAGCAGCCGAAATCCGGCAGCTTTCCGTTCACGGAAAACAGCCAGCCGGAATTCTGCCCCGCGTCGAATTCGTACAGGTTGGCGATGCCCTTGATATACTGAGTGCCGTACATCGGGGCCATGGCCGACTCCATCTGTATGCCCTTGTCCCGGCACACCCGCTGGAGAACGTCGAAGGCGCTCTCGCCCCGGGTAAATTTCACCGTCTCCGCGGCAATTATCGTCCCGTCCGCCGGCACCAGCTCCCGCTTGCTCTCCGGCAGGCTGTCCTCGCGCCCCACCAGCGCCGCGCAGGAGATTGTCACCGTGCAGGTGAGCTTCTCCTCGGGTTTGGCCGTGCTCTTTGCCGCGGGGGCGGAAGATTTGGGCGCCGCCGCGCTCTCTGTCGGCGCTGGCGTTGTTGCCGCCGAAGCCGCCGTCGGAACGGCGGACTGCGAAACGGGCGCGGAGGTCACGGCGGCGGAAGCCCCGGTCTGCCCGGAGCTTCCGCCGAAACGGAACGCCAGGGCCAGCACCGCCGCGATGATCACTGCGGCGGCGACAAGCCTTATGGTTTTTTTGCGGTTCTTCATCGGAAGATCGTTCAGGCGAGCCTATCGCTGCGCGCCAGCATGGCCGCGGTCTGGGCGCGGTTCACCGATGAGGCGGGGCGCAGCTCCGTGGCGGTCACGCCGGACACGATGCCGGTCTCCCCGGCCCACTTCATGGCGGACACCGCCCAGGAGGAAACAGCGGAGGCGTCGGTGTAGGATGAAAGCTCTGTCTTGGATGCGGGGGAGCCGGCCAGCCGCCACAGCATGGCGGCGAACTGCTCGCGGGTCACGGGATTCTGCGGACGGAAGGTGCCGTCGGCATAGCCGTCAACCACGCCCTTTTCCACCGCCCACTTCACCGCGTCCGCGTACCAGCCGGCACCGGCGTCGGAGAAGGTCTTGCCGCCGGCGGAGGCGGCGGGAGAGCCGGAGGCGCGCCACAGCACCGTCACGATCATGGCGCGGGTGGCCGTCGCGGCGGGCTGGAATGTCCCGGCGGAAACGCCGTCCATCAGGCTCTTTTCATAGACGTAGGCGATATCGCCGAAGGCCCAGCTGCCGGCTGCGTCGCCGAACGGAACCCAGGCCGCCGCGGCCTTGGCGGGGGCCAGCGCGCCGCCGAAATCATACAGGCTGTATGCGCCGCCGTTTTTGGCATAGCCCGCGGCGGAGACCAGCCCCCGGAAGCCCTGCTCGGTGGCGATGGCGTTGACAACGCCGGTGGAGCCCTCGTTGAAGCCCGCTCCGCTCTTGTCCGTCATGGTGAGAAGACCGTTCACGAGATTTTTGCCGTTGAAGCTTTTCGGGTCGCTGCCCACGGCGGCCAGCGCCGAGATCAGCAGGCCGGTGCTCTCGGCTGAGGGATTGCCCCAACCGGTCACAACGCCGGCGTCGCTGACGGCAGCGTTGGTTTTCAGCGCCGCAAGGGCGCTGTCGATCGCCGTTTTCGCCGCGGTGTCCGTGCCGCGGTAAGCGCCCAGTGCAATGAGGGCGAAGGAGGTGGCGTCCACGTCGAAGTTATCCTTGCCGCCGTAGTTATAACCCCAGCCGCCGGAGGCGTATTCAAGGGCAATGATCTTTTTCTCTATGGCAATGCACTGCTTTTCATAGGCCGTGCCGAACTGCCTCAGGGCGATGAGCATCCAGGGCAGAGTGTAGATGCTCTGCTCGCTTTCGGCGTTGGCGGAGAGCGCCCCGGCGGCGTCCACGGGCTCCCCGAAATATGTGGTGAGCTGCCGCGCGTCGTATCCCAGAGCCGCCAGGCCGATTATGTACTTTGCCATATCGCCGTTGGAAACGCCGGTCTTGGCAAGGGCGGCCGCGGCCCGGTCCACATAGGCCTGCTTCTGCGCGTCGTTAAGCGCGTATTGCCCGCTGCCGAAGGCCCCCGCGGACTGCGCCGACACAAGATCGGCCACCACCCACGGCCAGTTCGCCTCGTCCATTTTGGCAAGCCATCCGGAGGCTATGCCCCCGGAGACGGTCTGCGCGTCCGTGCTCCCGTCCGCCAGAGCGGCGGGCATCAGCGCCAGCAGCATGGTCAGCGCCAGCAGTATACTCAGCAGTTTTTTCATCGTTTCTCCCTTCAAAAATGCGAAACCCGCCCGCTTTCCGGCGGACGGGACGAAAAGAACGCAGGGATACCCCTCGCGTTCCTCGCGGTTTCCGGTTCCGGCGGAAGCGCCGGCTGCTCTCGGGTATCCTGACTCATTCCCCTGCGGGACTTCACAGTGACCGACTCGCGGGGCTTCGCACCCCATTCCCCCTGCCGTCTTTCTCGGCGGGAGCAGCCGCGGTTTTCAATTATGAGGCCAGTATATCACCGCCGCCCCGGCCTGTCCACAAAAAGCGCGAAAAAGCCCTCCGCTTTCGCGCACGCCCGGAGCAGAAAAACGCAAAAATTTTCTGTCCGCCCTATTGACAAAATTAAATGTAACTGTTATCATTACAATTACAGTAAGTAACCCAGATAATTTCAGGAGGATATTGCATGAAAAAACTTATACCCGCCTTACTCGTACTTTCCCTGCTCTTTCTGACGGCCTGCGGCGGCATGACCTCCGCAGACATGAGCTCCGCCGGCACGGCCAGCGCCGCTCCGGCGGCCGAGGTCAAGACCATCACGGCCGAGGCGGCCAAGGCCCGCATGGACAGCGGCGACCCCGTGGTGATACTCGACGTGCGCACGGCCGAGGAGTACGCCGCGGCCCACATATCGGGCGCGGTGCTGCTGCCCGTGGAATCCATCGGCAGCGAAAAACCGGCCGAGCTCCCCGTGACCGACGCCGAGATACTTGTCTACTGCCGCTCCGGCAACCGCAGCGCCCAGGCCGCGAAAAAGCTGGTGGGCCTTGGCTACACCAACGTCTCCGACTTCGGCGGCATAAAGGACTGGACCTACGGCACGGTGACCGGCGAATGGGCGCAGAAGTCCGGTACCTGGAGCTCCTTCCGCGCCGCCACCATCCAGGGCGCGCCGGTGGACGAGAGCATTTTCTCCGGCCACAGGCTCAACATGGTTAACGTCTGGGCCACCTTCTGCTCCCCCTGCCTGAACGAGATGCCCGATCTGGGCAAGCTGCCGTCAAAATACGACAGCGCGGATTTCCAGATCATCGGCGTGCCCATCGACACGCTGGACAGCTCCGGCGCGGTGTCCCAGTCCCAGGTGGAGCTGGCCCGCTCTCTGGCGGAACAGACCGGCGCGGGCTACACCCATCTCCTGCCCAGCGCCGATCTCATGTCCGCCGGGCTGAACGGTGTGAGCGCCGTGCCCACCACCTTCTTTTTCGACAGCACCGGCAAGCAGGTCGGGCAGGCCTATGAGGGCGCCCGCAGCGCCGCCGAATGGCAGGCCATAATCGACGGGCTGCTGGCTGAAACGGGGGCGTGAGCGATGACAGGCGAATTTTCCGTGGCGGTGCACGCGCTGGTGTATCTCAACCACATGAACACGGTCCTTTCCAGCGCGCAGCTGGCCGAAAACATCTGCACCAACCCCGCCCGCGTGCGGAAAGTCATGGCCGAGCTGGTGAAGAACGGACTGGCGGTGTCCAACGAGGGCCGGGGCAGCGGCTACGCCGTCGGCCCCAGCGGCCGGGACATCACCCTGCTGCAGGTGCTGGACGCCCTGGGCGACAGGGCAGTCAGCACCGCCTGGCGCACCGGAGACATGGACAGGGACTGTCTCGTGTCCTCCGGCATGGGGGACATCATGGACTCCCTGTGCGAGGAACTGAACGACATGTGCCGCGAGCGGCTCTCCGGCGTGACGATTGGAACAATAAACGACCGTATTTTTAAAAATGATAAGGAGAAGTAATATGAAGCATTACGACGCGATAGTGATCGGCTTCGGCAAGGGCGGCAAGACCCTCACCGGCGCCATGGCAAAAATGGGCATGAACACGGCCATAATCGAAAAATCCGAGATGATGTACGGCGGCACCTGCATAAACGTGGGCTGCATTCCCTCCAAGTCCCTTGTGACCAGCGCTGCCGAGTCCGCCCTGAATCCCGGCGCGCCCTTCGCCGAAAAGGCGGAGCGCTACGCCGCCGCGATAGGCGAAAAGCGCCGGGTAACCGGGCTCCTCCGGGGCAAGAATTATTCCAAGCTGGCCGATCTTCCCGGCGTGGACGTCATACTGGGCCAGGCCGCCTTTCTCTCCCCCAGCTCCGTCTCCGTGAAAACGTCCGACGGCGTTCTGGAGCTTGAAGCGGACAAGATCTTCATCAACACCGGCGCGGAGCCCATAATCAAGGACATCCCCGGTCTGGCCGGCAATCCCAGAGTCTACACCAGCGAGGCGCTGATGGACGAGGAGAAGCTGCCGGAGCGGCTGACGCTCATCGGTGCGGGCTACATAGGCATGGAATTTGCCTCCATGTACACCAATTTCGGCTCCAAAGTGACCGTGCTTCAGGACGGCGACCGCTTCCTGCCAAAGGAGGACGAGGACATCGCCGCCGCCATTCACGACATCATGGAAAAACGGGGCGTGCGCTTTGTGACCGGCGCCAAAATCAAGGCGCTGGAGGGCGGCACAGTGGTTTACGAAAAGGACGGGGCCGAGGAGCGGCTGGAGGGCGACGCCATCCTGCTGGCCACCGGCCGCAGGGCCAACACCGCGTCCCTGAACTGCGAAGCCGCCGGCGTGGCCCTCACCCCCAGAGGAGCCGTGCAGGTGGACGAATATCTCAGGACCACCGCGCCCAACATCTGGGCCATGGGCGACGTAGCCGGCGGGCTGCAGTTCACCTACGTGTCTCTGGACGACTACCGGGTGGTGCTCTCCCAGCTCAGCGGCAAGGGCGGGCGCACCACCAAGAACCGGGGAGTCGTGCCGTACAGCGTGTTCATGGACACTCCGCTCTCCCGCGCCGGCATCACCGAGCGGGACGCCGCGGAGAAGGGCCTCCCGTACCGGGTGCTGAAAATGCCTGCCGCCGCGGTGCCTAAGGCCCAGGTCCTGCGCAAGACCGACGGAGTTCTCAAGGCAGTGGTGAACACCGAGACCGGCAAGATATTGGGCGTGTCCCTGCTGTGCGCCGAGTCCTACGAGATGATAAACACGGTGAAGCTGGCCATGGACATGGGCGCGGACTACACCGTCCTGCGGGATCAGATATTCACCCATCCCACCATGTCGGAGGCGCTGAACGACCTGTTTGCGCTGTAACCGGCACGCAGAAAACAACAAAACTCCCGCCTGCGTTAAAGCAGGCGGGAGTTTTGTTATCATCTGTTTATCGTTCGCTTATATCACATAATCTCCGCCGGCGTCCTGCTTCATGAGATCGGCCACGGTGACGCCGCCCAGGTAATTCTGGATCATTCTGTCCAGCTCCGTCCACATGGGCAGCGTCCGGCAACCGGCGGCTCTGGGGCAGGGCTGGGCACCGTCCTCCAGGCAGGCCACAGGGGAGAGCGAGCCCTCCGTAAGTCTCAGTATCTCGCCAACGCTGTAATCCTCCGGCGCGCGGCAAAGCCTGTAGCCCCCGCCCTTGCCGTGGGCACCGTCCACCAGTCCGGCTTTGGAAAGCGCTGTCATGATGCTCTCCAGATACTTCTGGGAGATGTCCTGCCGCTCCGCCGTCTCGCGAAGCGGAATATATTCGCCGTTCTGGTGCTCCGCAAGGTCGATCATGACCCGCAGGGCGTATCTTCCTCTCGTGGATATCATCATGTTCCGCATCCTCCCGGCGCGCTTTTCCATTTTTGCTGTATTATAACGCATACGGCGCCGAAAAGCAAAACAATCCCGCGCCGCGCAAAGAGGGGGCTCCTGCACGGCGCGGGATCGTTTATTTGGGGTCTGCCCACTGGAGAGGCTTCTATCTAAAGGGCGGTGGGGAGGCTTCAGGCGCTCTCCGCTTCCCTTTCGAGCGCGCGGTAGTCCACCTTGCCGGCGGGCGTAAGCGGCAGAGACGCGATGGCCGTAAAGGTGGCCGGCACGGCATAGCTCTGCAGCTCCTTGGCGCAGAATTCGCGGATCCGGTTCACCGCCTCGTCGAAATCGATGTCGTTTCTGACCTTGATGTAGGCCTTCGGCAGCATGCAGCGCACGGGATCGGGTCCCTGCACCACGGCGCAGTCCATCACCATGCCGCTCTTTTTGACGATGTCCTGCACATGGTCGCAGTACACCTTGTACGGCGAGCCGGACAGATCGTAGGTGATGAAGAACCGGCGCTCCCGGCCGTCGAAATATATCCAGCCCCGGCGGTCCACATGGCCCAGCATGTCGGTGTGGAACCACTTTATGCCGTCCTCGTCCGCATACAGCACCTTGGCGGTCTCCTCGGGGGCGTCGTAGTATTCCATCATCACGTTTCTGCCGGCAAAGCAGAAGCGTCCCGTCTCGCCCACGGGTACGGGCTTGCCGTCCGCGCCCACGAACTTCACGCTCAGACCGTAATTGATCTTGCCGATGCTGAAGGGGTTATATCTGTTGAAAAGCGGAGACGGGCTGGCCAGAGCGCCGCCGCCCTCGCCGTTGCCGCTGCCGTCCAGTATCTTGGCCCGGCTGCCGTGGCAGAAGAAGAACTCGTTGATGCGCTTTTTGTCCGTGATGTCCAGCTTGTCGCCGCCGCTGGCCGCGTATTTGAGATAGGACAGATCGGCCTTCTCAAATTCCGGCGCCGTGGCGATGTAGTTATAGAACGACGGGATGGCGAAGGTCAGATACGGGCGGTACATGTTGAAATAATCCAGTACGCCGGAGAGGGTCAGCAGCGGAGTCAGCGCGGCCGTTCTGCCGGCGAATATGGGCACCAGCGTGGAGATAATGAAGCCGTAAGGGTAGTTGAAGGGCACGACCTGAAGGGCGTTGCCCATGGGGCCCAGGGGGATGAGTGAGGTGCGCAGCTCCTGGATTATCTCGGCAATGATGTTCTCGTTGCTGAGATATATGGCCTTGGGCTCGCCGGTGGTGCCGCTGGTGTAGGCGATAAAGGCAGGGCGCGCCATGGCAGGCTTTGCGTCCGGGCAGGAGGAGACGTTGCAGGACAGCGTCCGGAATTCCCGCAGGGACATGATCCTGTCGTGTACGGGCAGCTCCACCGGATTTGAAAGCAGCATCCTGGTGAGCGTGCAGGGCTCCGCCGTATTCTCCAGCGCGTCCTGGGGCGCGACCACGACGGCCTTTTCAAGCCCGCAGTCCTCCACGATGGCCGGCAGATCCGGAACATGCTTGGGAGACGCCACAAGGAAGCGGCTGTTGAAGCGCTTTATGTACTTTTCCAGCTCCTCGCGGCTGGATGCCACGCTGAGGAAGGTGGCCACGGCGCCGATGCGGTTGAGGGCGAAGAACGCCGTGAGGGCTTCGTTGGAAGGGGGCAGGCACATGGGCACGATCTCGCCCTCACGCACACCCAGTTTTTTGAACGCCTTGGCGTATTCCTCGCTCTCGGCCTTCAGTCTTGCGAGAGACAGGGCGTCCTCATGGCAGCGTGAAACAATGCGCGCGGGGTTTCTGCGCACGCGCATGAGCAGGTATTCGTAGATGGAGGTGTCCGGCACGCTGATCTCAGCGCCTTTGATGTAGGACAGCTTATTTTTGTTGTTAATCATGGTACTACCCTCTGTTCACATGTTTGTTTGTCATCTGCTTAAACAATGTTCACCGGGGCCATTTTATTGCAGCACATTACACTATTTTGTAAAGATATTTTTGTAAGTTACGTCAAAAATGCCCCTCCGAACGGAGGGGCATAAAATGTAACTTTCAGTTATTTCAGCAGCGATTTCAGCAGTGAATCCACGGCCTTTGTCACGATGAATCCGGACTGTGTGCCGGACTCCGCTGCGGTGGGCAGGGCGGAGATGATCTGCTTTTCCATGTAGACGTAGCCGTTCGCGGTGGGGTGCACGTTTCTGATGAAGTTGTCCGTGAACTTGCCGCTGAGGATAGTCTGGAACTGATAGGCCTCGGTGCCGGTAACGTCGACGTAATCGTATTTGGAGGCGAGGGGGCAGGTGACGGCCATATAGGTATTCATAAGGTTCACCACATTGTCGGCCATGGCGCCTATCTTGACCAGGGAGGCGTCGGAGAGCTTCACGTTTCTGAACGGGTTATACATTCCGACGACCAGCAGCTTGGCATTGGGATTGATGCGCTGGATATCTCTGATGAGTATCGGGAAATTGATCTTGAAATTGTTGTAGCCCTGCACCAGAGAGGCGGAGAGCACCGCCAGCGCCTGGGTGGTCTGGTTGATCTGTCCGGCCACGGTGAGCATGGTGTCCAGCGCCTGGCCCAGGGTGCCGAAGCTCTTCAGCTGGGTCTCCGCCACCTTCAGCAGCGGGCAGGAGGTCTTGGTGGCCAGGAACGCCTCCATGCGGTTGAGAGCGTAGGTCATGGTGTCGTTGGAGCCCAGGTTCACGGTGATGAGGTCTGCGGCCTTCACGCCCGCGGCGTACTGGGCCTGCAGCTTGGTGACCGTGTCGCTTGCGTTCACACTTTTGACGTCGTTGGCGAATTTGTGGTCGTCAATGTACATCTGGCTGAGGGTGGAGAGCATGGAATCGCTGGCGGAGTCATACCTGTAATTCTTGTCTATCATTCTCAGGACCTCGGTGGTGCGGAAGCCGCAGCGCGCCAGCACATAAGTGTTTGCTGCGCCCACGTCGGCGGCAACCAGCTGAGGGTAGCTTCCGACGACCAGCTCGCCGTGGGAGACCTTGAGGTTTTTGTAATCGGGGGCGTTGCTTGTCTCCAGGCCGTAGCCGGAGGGTATGCTGTCGCCGATTACCGCATAGGTCCTGTACTGTTTCACGCCGGTGCCGGCGGCCAGAGCGCCCACGCACATCGCGCTTATAATTATCGCGGCCGTGAGGCACAGGGCCAGCGCCCGCTTTATCGATCTCTTCATCCTGGTCATTCCTTTCCGCTTTATCCGTTGTCTGATTAATTGCTCAGGTCCGCGTTTTATTGCATAAGCCCGCTAAATTTTTCAGCTTACAAAAAGGTCGGTGTTGGAAACCGGCACCGGCGCCGGATTATTGGTGGTCTGGGGAACGGGGGTCTGAGTCTGCGCCGGCCGTGCGGTCTGCGCCGGCCGTGCGGTCTGCGCCGGCCGTGCGGTCTGCGCCGGACGCACTGTCTGCGCCGTCGTGCCGCCGCCGGAGGTCTTCCCCGGGGTCTGCGCCGTCGTGCCGCCGCCGGAGGGCGCCGCCGCCGATGCGGAGCCAAGTATTTTGCCGCTCAGGGCGTGCACGAGCTTGGTGTACTGCTTCTGCCCCGCCGTGCCGGTCACCACGTATATGAGGCCGGAGTCGTTGGCGCTTATCCGTGCCGAGACGTTCGACGGTTCCACTTTTTCCGTCTTCCACGCCGCCGCGGCCGCCTTAATTGCTTCCTCGCGGGTGATGTACGCGCCGGTGCTGACGGTCCCGGAGTTCTCAAAGGAATTGGCGGTGACGCCGTACTCCCCGCTCAGGATGTTCAGTTCGCTGACTGTGAGCTTTGAGAACGCGGTGCCGTCGTACTCGGGCGCGAGCCCGTCGAAATCCATGACCAGCGCGGCCTTGCCCTGGGACACGCCCAGCTTTCCCGCCGCAGCGGAGAGTTCCTCCCCGCCGGTGATGCGGTGGGACATGACGGAGGCGGCAACGCCCTGCCTTGCGCCGGCGGAAGCCGCGGCGCCGGACGCTTTTTCGGCCAGCTTCTGTCCCCGCGAATCGCTGTAGCTTATCACGGAGATAAGGACGGAATTTTTGTCCTCGCTTATATAGCCGGCGCCGATAAGCGCGTCGGTCAGTTTTGAAACGGCGTAATCCACCGTCTTGCCTTTGAGATTGAATGTTCCCACGATGGGATCGGCGTCCGTATTCACGGCGCTGCAGTCCACGACCCGGCCGTAAACGTTCAGCTTCATCTCAATGCTGGGGTTCACGTCCATCTGCACCACATCTACGGGGGTCTTGACGGAGCGCCAGCCCATAAAGCCGCCGCCCACGACCAGGGCGAACGCTGCGGCCATGGCGAGCCAGCCCGCAGCGCCCCTCTTCTTTACCGGCTTGGCTGCTCTCGCGGCCGCGGCCGGCTCTCTCTCCTGCCATCCGGCAGCTTTGCACCGGGCGATTATTTCGTCCAGATCATCGGGCACGGCGGCCGCGAACTCGCCCCGCAGCATTTTTTCTATTTCTTGATCATTCACAGCCGTCACCTCCCAACACTTTTTTCATTTTTTCCAGGGCCCGCTTGTATTTTGTCAGCACCGTGGACAGGGGAATCCCCGTCATCTCGGCGATCTCCCGGTGCTTGAGGCCCGCCACCGCGTGGAGCGAAACTATCTGCCGCTCCTCGCTGTTCAGGGCGCTCAGGGCCGTCCTGAGCATTATCTTTCTGTCGCTGGCGGAATAATCGTCCCGCCCGGAGTCTGTCTCCGTATAATCTTCAAGCGAAAGATTTTTGTTTTCGCTTTTCTGCAGCTTCATGTATGCCGTATTTCTGGCTATGGTCATTACCCATGCCATAGGCTTGCCCTGGGACGCGTATGACGCAGCGTTCTGGGCTATGCTGACGAAGGTGTCCTGCATGACATCCTCCGCAGCGGAGGAATTTTTCAGGATCGACAGTGCATAAGCGTATACGGCGGCTGACGCCTGCCTGTACAGCTTCTCCAACGCGGCTCTCTCCCCGCGCGCTATCCCGGCGATAAGAACGTCGGTCTCGCGGGCTTCAATGTTCCTGAAAACTACCTCTCCGTCCGGAACAGAGTGGTTTTCTATATGAAACATCTCCCTCTCTGACATATTAACTGTTGAGAATAGTATTTTATTTCAAAAAATTTTGAAATAGCTTGCTATTTTTGTAACTTTCTCTGACAATTCGACCGCTTTATAATACCACAGCTGCGCATGTAATGTCATTATGAAATTTTTGTCTTGTCACTCTCCCCTCTTAAAAGTCAAAAAGCCGCCGTCCGCATTGTCCGCGGACGGCGGCTCTCAGCTTTTCATTTATGTCTGCTGTTTCATCCTGCGGCCCGGGCTGTCCCTGGCGATGAGGAAGGCCAGCACCGCGAGGAAGTTAAAAAACGCGCCCAGTATCGCCCACAGCGAGGGGTTCATCCCGTTCACGGCCGCGCTTTTGTACAGCCACTCCGCCACGGTTATCCAGTAGATAATCAGAACTATGGCGCACATTGAGCCCAGCACGCCGATGACCGCGTAGTTAGCGGCGTTGAGCGGCGTGAGCTGGCTGTGCCACTGGCTGTCGTAATTGTCCTCGTATTCGTCCCAGTCGCCCACAGCGGCCGCGCCGTAGGTCTTGATGTCCTTTTCGTACTGCTGCCTGGCCTGCTCCCTCAGGACGCTGGCCTCGCTTATCTGGGTACGCAGACTCAGCGGTATGGCCACGCCCGTGACGGCGCCCAGCAGCAGCCCGAATATCAGCAGTATGATAAATGTCTTCTTATAGTTTTTCGTCATTACTTTTTCTTTCATGATCTTTCCTCCCCGTCGTACAGCAGCGGCTTCGTCCTTCTTACGCCCTCATCGTAGCAGGACGGCTTAAACCGGCAATAAAGCAAATTTAAACAATTGATAAATTTATATCACGCTCTGAAGCGGTAGCCCGCGCCCCACACGGTCTGTATGCGCTCCGGCTTGGACGGGTCGGCCTCTATCTTCTCGCGCAGGCGGTTAATATGCACGGCCACGGTGACGTTGTCGCCCATGGATTCCAGGCCCCAGATGAGCTCGTACAGATCCTCTCTTGAGAACACCTGATTGGGATGTCTGGCCAGGAAAAGCAGCAGCTCGTACTCCTTGTTCTTCAGCTGCAGTTCCTCGTCGCCGTCGAAAACTCTGCGGGCCTCCGTGTCGATGCGGAGACTTCCGGCGCATATCTCCCGGCTGGGCTCCGCCTCCGGCTGCTTGAGTCTTTTGTACTGCGCCAGGTTCGCCTTCACCCGGGCCACCAGCACGCTGGGTGAAAATGGCTTTTCAATGTAATCGTCGGCCCCGTAGCCCAGGCCGCGTATCTTATCCACGTCCTCGTGCCGCGCCGTGACCAGCAGGATGGGGATGTCCGTTTTTTCCCGGAGCTTCCGGCAGACCGAAAAGCCGTCCAGACCCGGCAGCATCAGATCCAGCAGCACCAGATCGTAGCCGCCGCCGTCCGCCATGGCCAGGCCCTTCATGCCGTCGTCGGCGATGTCCGCCGCAAAATCGCTAAGCTCCAGATAGTCTCTCTCGATGGCCGAGATGGCCGGGTCGTCCTCGATTATCAGTATTTTGCTCATGCGGTCTCTCCTTTCGCGTCGCCGGCGGGCAGCGCCAGCATAACTGCGAGCCCTCCCAGCTTTCCCCTCTCGGCCCACACGGAGCCGTTCATCTGTTCCGCCGCGTTGCGGACTATGGCCAGTCCCAGTCCGCTGCCGCCGGACGGATTTTTGCGGGCCGGATCCGCCCGGAAAAAGGCTTCGAAAAGCTTTGGCAGCATCTCCTCCGGCACTCCGGGGCCGTCGTCGTCAAAGGCGATGATCACCCGCTCCCCGTCCCGCCGGGAGCTAATATTAACATGTGCCGTGTCGCCGGTGCGGTATTTGCGGCTGTTTTCCAGCACGTTCAGGGCGATGCGCTCCAGCAGCGCCCGGTCGGCGACCACGGACTCGTTTCCCATTCCCTCCCAGGACACCTCCACGTTCGCCGGCGCCGAATGCTCGATGGCGCCCTCCAGCTCGTCCCTTACACGCAGCGGTTCCCTGTGCACCGGATATTCGCTGAGCTCCAGCTTGGAAAAGGCGAACAGCTGCTCCACCATGGCCTCTATCTCGGTCTCCTTATCCTTTATGGTGGTCAGATATCGGCGCTCCGCCTCAGGATTTTTCGCGGCGCCGTCCAGCAGCGCCTCGGCATAGGCCCTTATGGATGTAAGGGGGCTGCGCAGGTCGTGGGACATCCCCGCGAACATCTCCTTGCGCCGCTGCTGTTCCTCCTGGGAGCGCTCCATGGACTCCTTCAGCCGTGCCGCCATAAGATCGACGGCCTCGCAGGCCGGACGGAATTCGTCGTCCTCAGTGTAGGCTATGGGGCTTTCCAGATCGCCGCCGCGGATGCGGTCGACGCCGCTCACCAGCTGATTCAGCGGCGCGGCTATGTGTTTGAAGATGTAACGCGTCAGGTACTGGTCGGCCAGCACTATGGTGACCACCACCGTGACGGCCACGATGCCGACATATATCCATATGTCCACCTCAAAGGCGGAAAAGACGCTGTCGTACTGGTCGCGGACGAAATTCAGCTGCTCCAGGGTGAGCCCCAGCTTGGGCAGGTACACCGTCTCCAGCGCGTACACCGACACTCCGACTCCGATGAGCACCATGATGAAGGTCACGAACACGGGGGCCAGTATCATTATTATGTTGGATCTCGCCAGTCTCTTCTTTATGGTCATGGTTCCGGCTCCTTTCGGTATATGAGATAAATATATATGTATCCCGGCCGGAAAACTTAAACAGAGTTTAAATTTTGTACACTCATATTTTATTTTTTGTTTCGTTTTGTTTTACGCACGGTTTAACCGCCGCTGTTAAATTGGCATCGTAAGGAAGACAACAAACACGAACAAAACGGAGGAAAATATAATGAAGAACATAATAAATATACTTTATAACGATCGCGCATGGGACAGCGCCGCGCGTCTTGCCCGGAACACAGCCGAAAAGGAAGCGGCCATCGCGGCGGTCATCGAATACTCCGGTCTGGACCCCGACGGCGTGGTGGTTGATCTTGCAAGACTCTCCGGCGACGGAGAGAACCGTACCTGCCAGGTGGATTTCCGCTATATCAGATACGACGACGTCCGCCGCTGCGGCATGAGCTGGACGGCCTATGTGGATATGACCACCGGCGAGGTGGTCGGCTTTGCCGGCAGCACCGAGCGCGGCGCGATAGATATGGAAGAACCGGCGTAAGCCGTTTTTCAAGACCCCCCTCACCCCCCATAAAAAAACGGCGCAGGCGCGCATCTTAAATGATGCGCGCCTGCGTTGTTTTTTCCACATTTCATTATTTCGGCTTGAAAGGCCGGAAAAATAAATGTATTATAGGTGGAAATTCCCGGAAAGGAGACCGTTATGAATTACGATTTCGATAAAATAGTCGACCGCACCGGCAACCACGCCGCCAAATACGACGAGCGGGAGCGGGTGTTCGGTACCTCAGACGTCATCCCGCTGTGGATCGCGGACATGGACTTCATGACCGCCCAGCCTATAATCGACGCTCTCAAGGCCCGCGCCGGCGAGGGCATCTGGGGCTACACCTCCCGCCCCGCCTCATATTTTCAGGCCATACAGGACTGGCAGAAGCGCCGCAACGGCTGGGAGCCGGACATATCGCTGATAAGCTTCTCCCCCGGCGTGGTGCAGTCCCTCAGCGCCGCCGTGCGCAATTTCACCGCCGAGGGCGACGCCGTGCTAATAATGCCCCCGGTGTACCCGGAGTTCTATGACGCGGCAAACGCCTGGGACCGGCCCATTCTGGAAAGCCGCATGCTGGAAAAGGACGGCGTGTGGAGCGTGGATTACGCCGATCTGGACAGGAAGCTGGGCGCGGCGAAGCTCTTCATATTCTGCAGCCCCCACAATCCGCTGGGCATCGTCTGGACCCGGGAGGAGCTCCGGCGCATCGGCGGGATGTGCCTTGAGCACGGGGTGCTGATGGTATCCGACGAGATCCACTCCGACCTGGTGTTCTGGGATAAAAAGCACGTCAACACCGCCGCCGTGTCCCCGGAGATAGCCGCCAACACCATCACCTGCATCTCCGGCACCAAGACCTTCAATCTGGCGGGACTCCAGGCCTCCGCCGCCGTGTTCCCCAACATGGAGATGAAGGAAAAGTTCGATTCCTTCTGGCGGAAGATGGACATCCACCGCAACAACGCCTTCAGCGTAACGGCAATGGAGGCCGCCTTCAGGTACGGCGACGAGTGGCTGGATCAGCTGCTCCGCTATCTTGAGGGCAACTTCCTCTTTATCCGCGATTACTGCGCCGAAAACATACCGCTGGTGAAGCCCAACGTGCCGGACGCCACCTATCTGGTATGGCTGGACTGCCGTGCTCTGGGGCTGGACGGCCCCGCGCTGCGGGAATTCATGATAAAAAAGGCAAAGCTGGGGCTGAACGACGGCTCCGCCTTCTGCCCTGGCCTGAGCGGCTATATGCGTCTCAACGCCGCCTGCCCCCGCTCCGTGCTGGCGAAGGCCCTCGGCCAGCTCAAAGCGGCCGTGGACGAAATGTAATGTAATAAAAGCTCCGCCGGGTTTTCCCGGCGGAGCTTTGCTTTATCCCGCTGCTTTCGCCTCGGCTTTGGAATCTCCCCTGGCCGCGAAGGCCAGCGACCCAAGTATCAGCGCGCAGCCCAGCAGGTTCAGCGCGCCGATGTGGTAGCGGTATACCGCCGCGCTGACCGCGAGACTGGTTATAGGCTCCACCATGTAAATAAACGACGCCGTACCCGCGCCCAGCCTGATGATGCCGATATTAATAAGATAGGTCCCGGCGCACAGCATGGCGCCCACGGCGAGGCAGCCCAGCCACGCGCTGCCGGTCTGCGGGAAGAGCATGGGCTTTCCGTCCACGCCCGCCGCCGCGGCGCACAGCGCGGTGAGCACCACGAAAAGATTGGAATAGAACACTCTTGTGAACACCGGCAGTCCACCCACGCTGGAGCGGTCGCTGGCTATCATATAGAAGGCGTAGGCCACGCCCGTCAGGAAGGCCACGAGGATGCCTACGGGCCGGCCGGTAAAGCCGCCGCCGGCCAGAAACGCCAGTCCCGCCGCAGAGCAGACCATCGCCGCCGCCTTCCAGCCGTTGAGCTTCTCCCGGAAGAACACCGCCATGGCGATGCAGACCAGCGACGGGTACATGAAATGTATCATGGTGACGTAGCCCACCGGTATCATGGTATAGGCCACGTTCAGCAGGTAGTCCGTGAGGAACAGCCCTATTACGCCCAGCATGGCCAGATCCAGCAGCTGCCTTTTGCCCACGCGCAGCTCCTCCCGCCGGGCGGCGGCTCCCGCCAGTCCCAGAAGGCCGGATATACCGTTGCACACCACCACCAGCGCCAACGGCGTCACGCCGGTGAGCAGCACGCCGTCCTGTATGGACGGGAATATTCCGAAGAGCACCGAGGCGACGACAACGGCAAGATAGCGCATGGTTTTTCTCTTTTCCCGGCGCGGGCCGAAGATATTTTGTGGTCGGGCAGCAAAAACACCGCCGGGTTCTTCCGGCGGTGTCTGGAAGGACTTGGTTCAATAGACGCCGAAGGCATACACGGTCTCTCTCCGCAGCTTCTCCCCGGAGCGGAGCACGGGCGATGGGAAGCCGTAATGGGCCATGCCGTCGGGGTACAGCTGGGTCTCCAGGCACACGGCGTCCCGGGGTCCGGCGGCGGAGCCGCCCTTGACCCGGCGGGCGCCCAGATTGTTGGCCGAATAGACCTGCATGCCCGGCATGTCGGTGAAGACCGTCATGACTATGCCGTTTTGGGGACACCTCAGCTCCGCCGCCCGGCGGGAAGAGAGCGCGTAGCAGTGGTCGTAGCCGCCGCCGAAGGCCAGCTGCTCGTCCGCCGCGTCTATGTCCCGGCCCACGGGCTTCGGGCTTCTGAAGTCGAAGGGCGTGCCCTCCACCGGGATAATCCGGCCGGTGGGCAGGCAGTTTTTGTCGTTCTCAAGGAAGCTCTCCGCGTTCACGGTGAGCTCGTGGCCCAGCGCGGAGCCGCCGCCGGCGAGGTTGAAGTAGCTGTGATTGGTGAGATTTACCGGGGTGTCGGCGTCGGCCGCCGCCTCATATACGATATGCAGGGCGTTGTCCTCCGTCAGCGTGAAGGCCACTCTCGCCAGCAGGTCGCCCGGGTAGCCCTCCTCCCCGTCCGGGGACATGCGCCAGAAGGCCACGCCGTTTTCCATAGGTTCCGCCTTCCACATACGTTTGTCGAAGCCGCGAACTCCGCCGTGGAGATGGTTGCCCCTGTCGTTGGCCGCCAGCACGTATTCCGTCCCGTCCAGCGAGAAGCGCCCGCCGCCGATGCGGTTCCCCACCCGGCCGATGGTGGCCCCGACGAAGCCGTCGCCTGCCCCGTACTCCTCCGCCGTGTCGTAGCCCAGCACCACGTCGGTCATGACGCCGTTCCGGTCCGGCACCGTCAGCGTGCGGATCGCCGCGCCGTAATCCAGCGCGGAAAACGACGCTCCCGAGGAATTGCGCACCCGCCACTCCGTGACCTCAGCCCCGCCGGCGGTGCATCCGAAAGGTACTTTCTCAGCCGTCATATCCGTTCCTCCGTCAGATCGTCTCCACGAAATCCTTAATATAGTGCAGCGCCACGCCCAGCGGCACCGGGTGCCTGCTGAACCGGCTCAACCGCAGAAATTCCGCGTCTGGCTCGAAGGGGTTGCACGCCGCCACGTACTCCCTGAGCAGCGGGAGATAGGGCTCCATGAACTGGGTCATGAAGCCGCCCAGCACCACGTCGCAGTCCAGGGCCATGCGCACATTGTTGACGCCGATGGCCAGGTGCCGGAGCATATCGTCCCACAGGGCGGCGTACTCCGGATTTCCGGCTTCGACGCCCGCGAAGAATTCCTTTATCGATACGCCCAGCTCGTCGCCGATGCGGCGGGCGGAGCAATAGGCCTCCAAACAGCCGCGCCTGCCGCATTTGCACGGCAGCCCGCCGGGCTCCACGCACATGTGGCCGAATTCGCCGCTGCGGTAGTTGTCGCCCTGATACTGGCCGCCGTTGACCAGCACCGCGCCGCCCACGCCGGTCTCCAGCAGCAGATAGGCCATATCCCGCTGTCTGCCGTAGGTGAACCATTCGGCGTAGCCGCCGCTGGTGGCGTCGTTGTCCATGTAAGTCGGATAAGGTATGCTCCCCACCAGCTCCTGCATAGTGGTGTCCCTGAGATCCAGGGACGGGGCCAGGGTTATCCTGCCCGTGCTGCGGGAAAACACCGCCGGCAGCGCGATGCCCACGCCCAGCAGTTTGTTCCTGTCCAGACCGTATTCGTTCAGGAAGGTCTCCAGCTCCCCGGCCATGAACTCGCCGAAATTTTCCATGGTCTTCACCGGAGCATGGTACACCCTTCTGTAAGACAGCTCCTGAAGACGCAGGTCGGCCGCCACCAGCCGCAGGCGATCCTCCGATATCGAAAGACCCACGGCGAATTTCGCGTCCGGCACTATGCTCAGACCCATGGCCTTGCGCCCTCCGGTGGAGCGCTGCTCCCCGGAATACTCCACCAGCCCCGCGTCCATCAGCTCGTTCAGGTTCTGATACACCGTCGGCAGACTCAGCGACAGCGCGTTCGCCAGCGACTGCTTGGAGCAGAAGTCGCCGGTTTCATAAAGGTAGCGGTAGATGCTGCTGCGCGTTTTGCGCCGCCGTTCTGTTATAGTAGGTTCCAAATCCATATCCGTGCCCACACTTTTAGAAAAGATGTTTATTTATCTTTATATTAGCATGGATTTTTCGTCAGTCAACCGCTAATTTTCGTATCTCTGAATTTTTTTAATAGGCATTCATTGTCATTATTGCATAAAACCGGCCGTAGGAACCGAAGCAGATTACACAAATCGACAATGAAGTGAAGAAAAGTAATTGACTTTTATAAAGCTCGTTTATAAAATGAGCTTAATAAGCCGATGGCTTATCGGAATAAAAATGGTAACAAGGAGAATGAAAACATGAAAAAGTTCTTAGCAGTATTCCTTGCGCTGTGCATGGTCTTCGCCCTGTGCGCCTGCGGCGCCAAGACGACCTCGGCCAGCTCCACCGACACGGCTGCCGCCTCCAGCGGCAAGAAGGTCGGCATCGCAATGCCCACCAAGTCCCTCGAGAGATGGAACCACGACGGCACCTACCTCAAGGAGCAGTTCGAGAAGGCCGGCTACACCGTTGAGCTTACCTACTCCGACAACGACGTCACCCAGCAGGTCAGCGACATCGAGAACCTGATCGCCGACGGCGTGAACATGCTGATCGTTGCCGCCATCGACGGCGAGTCCCTGACCACCGTTCTGGACACCGCCAAGACTGCCAACATCCCCGTGATCTCCTATGACCGTCTCATCCGCAACACCAAGGCTGTCAACTACTACGTCTCCTTCGATAACTACAAGGTCGGCGTTCTCCAGGGCCAGTACGTCATCGACACTCTGGGCCTCAAGGAAGGCGACACCTCCAAGTCCTACAACATCGAGTTCACCGCCGGTGATCCCGCCGACAACAACGCGAAGTTCTTCTTCAACGGCGCTTACGACACTCTGAAGCCCTTCATCGACAGCGGCGTTCTGAAGGTCGTTTCCGGCCAGACCAAGTTTGAGGAAGTCGCCACCGCGTCCTGGGATACCACCACCGCCATGAACCGCATGCAGAACATCCTTGCTTCCTACTATTCCAACGGCACCAAGCTGGATGTGGCTCTGTGCTCCAACGACTCCACCGCCCTCGGCGTGACCCAGGCCATTGAGTCCGACTACGCCGGAACCAACCAGCCCATCATCACCGGTCAGGACGGCGATGAGGCCAACCTGAAGAACATCATGGACGGCAAGCAGTCCATGACCGTTTACAAGGCCGTTTCCAACGAAGCCATCGTCACCGTGGCACTGGCTCAGGCCATGCTCAACGGCGAGACCATCGACCAGAGCCTCACCTCCAAGTTCGACTGCGAGTGCTCTTACGACACCACCTCCTACGACAACGGCACCGGCGTCATCCCCTCCTTCCTGCTGGTTCCTATCGTGGTGACCAAGGACAATCTCAAGACTGAGCTTGTCGACACCGGCTACTACACCCTCGGCTCCGACGGCTATCCCGTTTCCGCGGGCTGATAAAGCGAAGAAAATCAATACATAACTGTTCCCAGAAAGCGGGCGGGGCGACTTGCCCCGCCCGTCTTTCAATTTAAAACATCCGAGGAAGGAGGGCGTCTGCTTGGAAGACAACATTCTGGTGATGAAAGGCATCACCAAGGAGTTTCCCGGCGTCAAGGCCCTTGACAACGTAAATCTCGAAGTGCGGCGCGGAGAGATACACGCACTGGTGGGCGAAAACGGAGCCGGAAAATCCACGCTTATGAACGTACTCAGCGGTACATACCCATATGGATCATACACGGGAGACATCATCTACGACGGAAACGAATGCCGCTTCAAGACCGTCCGCGACAGCGAAAAGATCGGCATAGTCATCATACATCAGGAGCTCGCGCTCATACCCGAGCTCTCCATCGGCGAAAACATGTTCCTGGGCAACGAGCGGAAAGGCCGCTTCGGCATAGACTGGGACGAGACCTACGCGCAGGCGGAAAAGCACATGAAGCAGGTGGGTCTCAGGGACAGAGCCACCACGCTCATTAAAGATATCGGCACGGGCAAACAGCAGCTGGTCGAAATCGCCAAGGCGCTTTCGAAGAACGTGAAGCTGCTCATCCTCGACGAGCCGACCTCCTCCCTGAACGAGGAAGATTCGAAAATGCTCCTCGACATGCTGATCAGCTTTAAGAAAGACGGCATGACCTCCATCATCATCTCCCACAAGATCTCGGAGATCGCCTACGTGGCCGACAGGATAACCGTCCTGCGCGACGGCTCCACCATCGAGACCATCGACAACGAGAGCCACAACGTGGACGAGGGCCGCATAATCCGCGGCATGGTCGGCAGAGAGCTGACGGACCGCTTCCCCGCCAGAGAACGCCGCTCCGGCGGCGAACCCGTCCTGGAGGTCAGCGACTGGTGCGTGCACCATCCGGTATACACTGAAAAGGAAGTCGTGAATCACGTCTCCTTCCATGTGAACAAGGGCGAGATCGTGGGCTTCTCCGGTCTGCAGGGCGCGGGGCGTACGGAGCTTGCCCGCTCCATGTTCGGCCACAGCTACGGCGCCGGCGTCACCGGCACGCTGCGTATAAACGGCGAGGAAAAATCGCTTAAAAACGAGCGCTCAGCCATCGAGGCGGGCCTGGCCTACGTCACCGAGGACCGCAAGGACAACGGCCTTGTGCTGATGGACACCATCGCCGTGAACAACACCATGGCGAGACTTGAAAAGATCTGCTCCAGGAACGGCGTAATAGACATCGACAAGGAGAACGCCGTGGCCGAGGAGTACAAGGAGAAGCTGGGCACAAAGACGCCCACCGTACAGCAGAGCGTGGGCAACCTCTCCGGCGGAAACCAGCAGAAGGTGCTGCTGTCCAAATGGATGTTCGCCGACCCCGACATACTCATTCTCGACGAACCCACCCGCGGCATAGACGTGGGCGCGAAATACGAGATATACTGCATCATGAACGACCTTATCTCCCAAGGAAAATCGGTGGTCATGATATCCTCCGAGATGCCGGAGCTTCTCGGCATGTGCGACCGGATCTACGTCATGAACGAGGGACGTATCGTGGCGGAATTCACATCCGCCGAGGCCACTCAGGAGAAGATAATGCAGGCGATCCTGAGTTCAGACAAAATAGAAGACAGCAAGGAAGTGCAGAAGGTATGAACGAAAAAGTATCAAAGCCGCCGAAGACGCTTGAGTCCGGCGCGAAATCCAGCTTAGGAAGCCTTATGAAGAAATACACCATGCCCATCGCTCTGGTAGTGGTGTTCGTATTCTTCACCATCCTCACCAAGGGCAAGCTGCTATATTCCCAGAACATTTCCAACCTGTTTCTGCAGAACGCCTACGTTCTGGTCATGGCCTGCGGCATGCTGCTGTGCATACTCACCGGCGGCAACGTGGACCTGAGTGTCGGCTCCACCCTTTGCCTCGTGGGCGCCATCGCGGCGCAGATAATGTCGCGCACAAATCTGGGTGCGGTCGTCGTCATCCTGATCTGCCTGGCCGTCGCCTCTCTCATCGGCGTGTGGCAGGGCTTCTGGATAGGCAACATGCACATTCCGCCCTTCATCTGCACGCTGGCCGGCATGTTCCTGTTCCGCGGTCTGGGCCGCGTGGTGCTGGACTCCAAGACCGTCAGCATCAAGAACTCCGAGTTCCTCAATATCTTCACCTCCTACATCACCATCCCCGGCCTGGACAGCGACAAGGCACACACCTCGGCGCTGATCGTCGGCATCGTCGTCGCCGCCGCCATTCTTGTCAACGCCTTCATTAGGCGCAGCAAGAAGCAGAAGATGGGCTATTCCGTCCCTGCCGCCGCCGGCTACTATGCCAAGATAATCATCATCGACCTGCTCATTGTCGCATACAGCTGGAAGCTGTCCAGCTACAAGGGCATCCCCGTGATGATCCTCTGGGTGCTGGCGATACTGCTGCTCTTTACGTTTATCACCTCCAAGACGGCCTTCGGCCGCTACTTCTACGCCGTGGGCGGCAATGAGAAGGCCACCAAGCTCTCCGGCATAGACACCCGCAAGGTCTACTTCGCCGCGTATTTTCTGATGTCGCTGCTGGCAGGCTTTTCCGGACTTCTCGTCGCGGCGCGCATCGGCTCCGTCAACGGCGACACCGGTATGTCCTATGAAATGGACGCCATCGGCGCCTGCTTCATCGGCGGCGCTTCCGCTTACGGCGGCAGCGGCACCGTGCCCGGCATCGTGGTCGGCGCCATTCTTCTGGGCGTCATCAACCAGGGCATGTCAATCTACGGACTGGACAACAACTGGCAGTACGTGGTCAAGGGCACCGTGCTGCTCATAGCCGTCATATTCGACGTGGTTTCAAATCACAAGACCGGCAAGGCCGGCTAAAGGAGACGCCATGCTCTATATCGGCATCGACCTGGGCACCTCCGCCGTGAAGCTGCTGCTCATGGACGGCGGCGGCAGGATACTTAAGACCGTGTCCCGGGAATACCCGCTATACTTCCCCCACCCCGGCTGGTCGGAGCAAAATCCGTCCGACTGGCTGGAACAGACCATACTGGGCGTGCGGGAGCTCACCGCGGACTGCGACAAAAGCAGCATAGCCGGCATCGGCTGCGGCGGCCAGATGCACGGTCTGGTGGCGCTGGACGCGGAGGACAGAGTCCTCCGCCCCGCCATACTGTGGAACGACGGGCGCACCGCCGCCGAGACCGAGTATCTCAACACCGTCGTGGGAAAGGACACCCTCTCCCGCTGCACGGCCAACATAGCTTTCGCCGGCTTCACCGCCCCGAAGCTTTTGTGGATGCGGAAAAACGAGCCTGAGCTTTTCGCCCGCATCGCCAAAATCATGCTCCCCAAGGACTACATAAACTATATGCTCACCGGCGTCCACTGCACCGACGTGTCCGACGCCTCCGGCATGCTGCTGTTCGACGTGGAACACAAGCGCTGGAGCCGTGAGATGCTGGAAGTCTGCGGCGTGCGGGAGGAGCAGATGGCCCGCATCTATGAAAGCAGCGACGTGGTGGGCACTCTCCTGCCCGCCATGGCCGAAAAGCTGGGGCTTCCCGCGGGGGTGAAGGTCTGCGCCGGAGCCGGCGACAACGCCGCCGCCGCCGTGGGCACCGGCACCGTGGGCAACGGGATGTGCAACATATCCCTGGGCACCTCCGGCACCATATTCATCTCCAGCAACAATTTCGGCGTGGACCCCAACAACGCGCTCCATGCCTTCGCCCACGCCGACGGGCACTATCACCTCATGGGCTGCATGCTCTCCGCCGCCTCCTGCAACAAGTGGTGGATGGAGGACGTGCTGGGCACGGAGGATTACGCGGCCGCCCAGAGCGGCATAACCGACGACATGCTGGGCCGCAACCGCGTCTTTTTCCTGCCCTATCTCATGGGCGAGCGCTCCCCCCACAACGACCCCGCCGCCCGGGGCACCTTCATCGGCCTCACCATGGACACCGGGCGCACTGACATGACCCAGGCCGTGCTTGAGGGCGTGGCCTTCGGCATGCGCGACTCCATGGAGGTGGCCCGCTCGCTGGGCATCGACATCCGCCGCAGCAAGATATGCGGAGGCGGCGCAAGAAGCCCCCTGTGGCGGAAGATATTCGCCAACGTCCTCAACATCGACATCGATACGGTGGAGACCGAGGAGGGCCCCGGCTACGGCGGAGCCATTCTCGCCGCCGTGGCCTGCGGCGAATTTCCGTCCGTGGAGGCCGCGGCCGACACTCTGGTGCACATCACCGGCACCCAGCGCCCCGACGCCGAGATTGCGGCGCGCTATGAGGAGCGGTACCGGAAGTTCCGGGAGATCTACCCCACTGTGCGCGGACTTTTCAGGACGCTGGCATGAACGACAAAAAACCGCTGTACGACGTACAGCTGAAAAACCGCGCCACCCTCCGCGGTTCCTTTCGCGGCGTGGTGTGCGTCTATCTCGTCTACATGGCCGTTAACATGGTCAAGGGCGCGTATTCCGGCGCCACCACCATGACCGTGGCCACGGCGTACCTCATCGCGGCGGCCTTCACCGCTGTGGCGGCCGTCTTCGGCGCGTACGCCTGGCGGCAGTACAAGCGCGACCTGGCGGCGGCCGTCCTGCCGGAGAATTCCGGCGAAAACGACTCTGAAACGAAATAAGGTGACCTTGTGAAAATATTTTCCGTGTTCGACCGGGAGTTCATCCCCTACGGCAAGGTGCTCCCCGGTTACGATACCGCGGAGCTCACTGCAAAGCTGGCGGCGGTCACTCCCCTGCCGGACGGCGTGGAATACGTGCCGTCCCAGCCGGAGCTGGAGGCGCTGGATGTCTCCTCCGTCCTCCGCAGCAACGCCTACGGCGGCATGCCCATACAGTTGGGCTGGTGCAACGGGCACAACACCCGGCTCAACTGTCTTGAATACCACCGGGACAGCGAGATAAACATCGGCTCCGCCGACTTTATCCTGCTGGTGGCAGGGCTGTGGGAGCTGGAGGACGGAAAGCTGGACACCGCGAAGGTGAAGGCCTTCCGCGCGCCGGCGGGCGCAGTGGTGGAGGTATACGCCACCACCCTGCACTACGCCCCCTGCTCCGTGTCCAACGGCGCGGGCTTTCGGGTGTGCGTGGTCCTGCCCAGGGGCACCAACGGCCCCAGGCCGGAAATATCCCCGCTGCCCGGGAACGCCGAGGACGAGACCCTGTGGGCGTGCAACAAGTGGCTGCTGGCCCATCCCGACAGCGCGGAAGCCGCCCAGGGCGCGGCCGTGAGGCTCACCGGCACAAATATCGATATCTCCGGCGACATCTGATGCTCCGGGGAAAATGAGAGGTAACTGTTATATGAAGAATATTCCCGATGTAAAGCTCGGCATCATCGCGGTCTCCCGCGACTGCTTCATCGTCTCGCTGTCGGAGCGCCGCCGCGCGGCCATTGTCGCCGCCTGCGCCGCCCGGGGGCTGGACGTGTACGAGTGCAAGACCACGGTGGAAAACGAAGCCGACATGCTCCGCGCCGTGGAAGAGGTCAAGGCCGCGGGCTGCAACGCTCTCACCGTATTTCTGGGCAACTTCGGCCCCGAGACCCCCGAAACCCTGATAGCGAAGTATTTCGACGGCCCCGTCATGTATGCCGCCGCCGCCGAGGAATCCGGCGACGACCTTATCAACGGCCGGGGCGACGCCTACTGCGGCATGCTCAACTGCTCCTACAATCTGGGCATGCGCCGCCTGAAGGCGTTCATCCCTGCGTACCCCGTGGGCAGGGCCGAGGACGTGGCCGGCATGATGGCCGAATTCGTGCCCGTGGCCCGCGCCGTTATCGGCGTGGCAAATCTGAAGATCATCACCTTCGGCCCCCGGCCTCAGGACTTTTTCGCCTGCAACGCGCCCATAAAGGGCCTGTACGAGCTGGGCGTGGAGGTCGAGGAAAACTCAGAGCTGGACCTCCTGGTGGCCTACAAGGCCCACGCGGACGACCAGCGCATCCCGGCGGTCTGCGAGGATATGGCGAAGGAAATGGGCGAGGGCTGCTACTATCCCGATCTCAGCCGCCGCATGGCCCAGCTGGAGCTGACCCTGCTGGATTGGGCGGAGGAGCACAAGGGCTCCCGAAAATACGTGGCCTTCGCGGACAAGTGCTGGCCCGCCTTCCCCAAGGAATTCGGCTTTGAGCCCTGCTACGTCAATTCCCGCCTGGCCTCCCGGGGCATCCCCGTGGCCTGCGAGGTGGATATCTATGGCGCCCTGTCGGAGTACATCGGCGCCTGCGTCACCGGCGATGCCGTGACGCTGCTGGACATCAACAACTCCGTGCCCCGCGACATGTACGACGTCGAGATAATGGGCAGGACCCCCTATGAGCTGGCCGACACCTTCATGGGCTTCCACTGCGGCAACACGCCCAGCTGCAAGCTCTGCTCCGGCAGGGCCGTCAAGTATCAGCTCATCCAGCACCGCCTGCTGGAGCCGGCGGGCTCCGATCCCGACTTCACCCGCGGCACGCTGGAGGGCGACATCGCCCCCTCGGACATCACCTTCTACCGCCTCCAGTGCGACAGCGAGGGCGTTCTGCGCGCCTATGTCGCCCAAGGCGAGGTGCTGCCGGTGGCCACCCGTTCCTTCGGCGGCATCGGCGTGTTCGCCATACCCGAAATGGGCCGCTTTTACCGCCATGTGCTCATCGAGAAGCGCTTCCCCCACCACGGCGCGGTGGCCTTCGGCCATTACGGCAAGGCCCTGTTCGAGGTCATGAAGTTCCTGGGCGTGAAGGACATCTCCTACAACCAGCCCGCCTCTCTGCCCTATCCCACCGAGAACCCCTTTGCCTGACATGACCGATTTTGAGGCTGTACGGGCCCTGTACGAGGCCTATCTGGGCGAGACCGAGCGGCTGGAGCGGGAGAAAAAGCCCGGCGACGGACTTCTGGGCTTCGGCAGCGGGCCGAAGAACGACAAATGCCACGGCGAATTCGCCGACGCTGTTTTCGCCGCTCTGGACAAGGCCGCGGAGAGCGGCGTCCCGGCGGAGGACGCGGCGGTGCTGCTGCGGTATATCTACCGCGCGCCGCTGGAAAACGCGGAAAACCGGCTGGCGTACTGGATGCTCATCGCCGTACACGGGCACACCGAGGGGCTCGTGGAGCGCCTGAGTCCGTCCGGCGCGGCGGGGCTTCTGGCCATGTATGAGAACGCCTATCCCCGGCGGGAACGGCTCCCCGTGCAGAAACGGGCCGTGTCCGCGCTGAAGGCCCGCGCCGGAGGCGGCTGATACAGTGATGCCGCGGCGCTGTGCGCCGCGGCACCAGAAAAGGCACCCCCAAGGGGGTGCCTTTTCTGGTGTACCGGAGCAATCCATATTCGAACCCGTTTACTCCTCGGCCGCGAGCCCAGCGCAGCGGGTCGCGGCCGAAAAAGGAGAAAGAACCCCGGCCCGCGCAGTTTGCCGCGAAAGCGGGAAACGGAGCGGTAAGGGGTCCTTTCGACGTGGTGCCGGTAGCCGGGGTCGAACCGGCACGGCGTTTCCGCCGAGGGATTTTAAGTCCCTTGCGTCTGCCAATTCCGCCATACCGGCGCACTGTTCATAATGTAACACCTGAAATTCCCTGTGTCAAGAAGGCCTGCAGCACTTGCGCTTTGCCGCTGTATTTGATAGAATATGCTATTAATAATAATGAATCGACCTTGAACGATGGATTATACGGACTGGAGAATTGAATACTCAAAACCCCGCGTGCCGGAGGCTCTCACGGCGGCGGGCTATTCCGCGCTGCTGTCGGCTGTGCTGTGTCTCAGGGGCATTTCCGCCCCGGACGAGGCCGGGGCCTTTCTCAGCGGCGGCGACGGCCCTCTGATGGACCCCATGCTGATGCTGGACATGGACAGGGCCTCTGCGCGCATCCGCGCCGCTATAGACGGCGGGGAAAAGGTCGCCGTTTACGGCGACTACGACGTGGATGGCATTACAGCCACCTGCCTTCTCACGGACTGGCTGCGCAGCACCGGCCTTGACGTGGTGCCCTACATCCCCGACCGCATAGAGGAGGGCTATGGCCTCAACTCGGCGGCTGTGGACCACCTCAAGGCCGCGGGAGTGAGTCTTATCGTCACCGTGGACTGCGGCATCACCGCCGTGGACGAAGCCGCCTACGCCGCCTCAATGGGCATAGACATGATAATAACCGACCACCACGAGTGCCGCAATCAGATTCTGCCCGCCGCGGCGGCGGTGGTAGACCCCAAGCGGGAGGGCTGCCCCTACCCCAACAAGGAGCTTGCCGGCGTGGGCGTGGCGCTGAAGCTGGCCTGCGCCGTGGACGGCAACTGCATGGCCGACGCCGAGAAATACGCCGACCTGGTGGCCGTGGGCACCGTGGCCGACGTGATGCCGCTCACAGGCGAAAACCGGCGGCTGGTAAAAATGGGGCTTGAAAAAATATCCGGCTCCCCCTCTGTGGGCATAGCGGCGCTGCTGGACGAATGCGGCATGGGCGACAGAAAGCTCACCGCCGCATCCATCGGCTTCACGCTGGCGCCCCGTCTGAACGCGGCCGGACGGCTGGGCAAGGCCTCCACCGCCGCAAGGCTCCTGATGGCCTCCGACGCGCAGACCGCCGCGGAGCTTGCCGCCGAGCTGTGCGAGCTGAACCGCCGCCGTCAGTCCATCGAGACCGACATATGGGCGGACGCCAACGGCATGCTCTCCGGCAGCGAGCCCGACGCGCCCATCGTGCTGGCCAGCGACAGCTGGCATCAGGGCGTCATCGGAATCGCCGCGTCCCGGCTGGCGGAGCAATATTCTCTGCCGGCAATAATGATCTGTCTGGACGGCGAAAAGGGCAAGGGCTCCTGCCGCAGCTACGGCGGCTTCAACCTTTTCGAGGCTCTCTCCGCCTGCTCGGAGTATCTGGAGGGCTTCGGCGGTCACGCCCTGGCCGCGGGACTCACGATAAAAAAAGAAAATCTCGGCGCGTTCCGCACCGCGCTGGACGAATACTATAAGGACAACACCCCCGAGGCGAGCCCGGTTCTGAGCTGCGATCTGCTCATCGGCGACCCCTCAGTTCTGGACATGGACGGCGTGAGCTCCCTTGACCAGATGGAGCCTTACGGCAACGGCAATCCCAAGCCCGTGATGTGCTTTTCCGACGCGCTGCTGACCGGCGTCATGCCCATCGGCGGCGGCAAGCATCTCCGCCTGCGTATCGAAGCCGGCGGCGAGACCTTCGAATGCATATACTTTTCCTGCACGCAGGAGGAACTGGGACTGGATTCCGAAAGCCGGGTCGATCTTGCCTTCACCCCGCAGATAAACGAATTCCGTGGCCGCCGCTCCGTGCAGCTGGTGGTGTGCGGCATACGCCCCCACCGGGCGGAGGAGCTGTGCTCCCTGCTCATATCCGGCGACGAGCCCGCCCTGTGGTGCGCCCGCCGCTACTGCCCCGGCAGGGCGGATTTCATCCGGGCCTGGCGGCTTGTGAAAAATCTGAAGGGCCCTCTGGGCGGCAGCGCCGGGGATATCTGCGCGCTGGCGGACGGGGAACCGGAGCGGTTCTGCCTGTGCCTTCTGGTCTGGCTGGAGCTGGGGCTTCTCACCCCCGGCCCCGGCGGGCTGCTGTACGGCGCGTCCGTGAACCGTTCCTCCGCCAAAGTGGATCTGGACGATTCCGCGCTATTAAAGAAACTCAGACAGCTCTCCAAAGGAAAGGAACGGTCCTGAAACATGTCCGAAGCCACCCGTGTCGAAAAAGTTGATATGACCAACGCCCATCCCCTGGACCCGGACGCCATGTTCGCCGCTCTGGAGGAGAAGATCACCGCCGGCGGCGTGAAGATGAACATGGAGCGGGTGCGCGCGGCCTACGATATGGCGCGCCAGGCCCACGCGGGCCAGCTGAGGAAGGACGGCTCCCCCTATGTCACCCACTGTGTGGCCGCGGCGGACATCGCCGCCGACATGGGGCTGGACGAGGACTCCATCGTGGCCTCCCTGCTGCACGACGTCATCGAGGACACGCCCCTTGGCTACGACGACATCGCCAAAAAATTCGGCACCACCGTGGCCGATCTGGTGGAGGGCGTCACAAAGCTCACCCGCGTCCAGTACACCAGCAAGGAAGACGAGCAGATGGAGAACATGCGCAAGATGCTGCTGGCCATGACCAAGGACATCCGCGTCATTCTCATCAAGATCGCCGACCGGCTGCACAATATGCGCACCATGGCCTATCAGTCGGAGGAAAAGCAGCGGGCCAAGTCCCTGGAGACCATGGAGATCTACGCGCCGCTGGCCCACCGGCTGGGCATGCAGCGGGCCAAGTGGGAGCTGGAGGATCTGGCGCTGCTGTACCTCGACCCCGCGGGCTACAAGGAGATAACCGGAGTGCTGGACGCCAAGATGCCGGTGCTTGAGGATTTCATGGCCAAGGTGCAGAAGCAGCTTGAGGACCGGCTGAAGGAGGAGGATATAAACGCCTCCGTGTACAGCCGCATAAAACACATTTACAGCATCTACCGCAAGATGTACGCCCAGAAGCTGGACATAAACGGCATTTTCGATCTGTGCGCCTTCCGGGTCATCGTGGACACCATCCCGGACTGTTACAATGTGCTGGGCATCGTTCACGACATGTACAAGCCCGTGCCCGGCCGCTTCAAGGATTATATCTCCACCCCCAAGCCCAACATGTATCAGTCGGTGCACACCACCGTCATCGGCTCCGAGGGCATACCATTCGAGGTGCAGATACGCACCTGGGAGATGCACCGCACGGCGGAATACGGCGTTGCGGCCCACTGGAAATACAAGATGGGCAATCCCACCGCCGTGGACGACGGCGACGAGGAGAGCTACGCCTGGGTGCGCCGGCTGCTGGAGAGCCAGCAGGATTCCGACGCCTCCGATTTTTTCCACAATCTCAAGATAGACATGTTCGCGGACGAGGTGTTCGTGTTCTCTCCCAAGGGCGACGTCATCAATCTCCCGGCGGGCGCCACGCCCATCGATTTCGCGTACAGCATCCACTCCGGCGTGGGCAACTCCATGATCGGCGCGTCCGTGAACGGACGCATCGTCACCTTCGACCATGTGCTGCAAAACGGCGACATCGTGGAGATCCGCACGTCAAAAAGCGCTCCCGGCCCCAGCCGCGACTGGCTGAACATGGCCAAGAGCGGCTCCGCCCGCACCAAGATAAAGCAATGGTTCAAAAAAGAGCGGCGGGAGGACAACATCACCACCGGCCGCGAAATGTTCGAGGCGGAGCTGCGCTCCCAGGGGCTCACGGCCGACGCCTTCACCGACGACGAGATACTGCCCCTTTTGCTCAAGCGGGTATCTTTCTCCAATCTGGACGACCTTTACGCTGCCATCGGCTACGGCGGCATCACGGCCACCAAAGCTGTGAACCGCATGCACGACGAGCTTATCCGCAATCAGCGGCTCACCGATAAAAAGACGGTCCTCGACAAGGTAAACGAGGCGGCGGAGCGCCGCACCCAGCAGTCCCAGAAGCTCTCAAAGCCCGTGCACGGCGTACTGGTGGCGGGGCTGGACAACTGCCTCATCAAATTTTCCCGCTGCTGCACGCCCATCCCCGGCGACGACATCGTGGGCTTCATCACCCGCGGGCAGGGCGTCTCCATCCACCGCTCAGACTGCGCGAACTATCTGACCCGCAGGAATCTGCCCGACGACGCGGGCCGCTGGATAGACGTGAGCTGGGCCGGCGAGATCACCGACAGCTACACCACCACCATCATGGTGGTATCCGCCGAGCGGCAGGGCCTGGTCATGGACATCGCCACGGTGCTCAACGCCCTGAACGCCAAGGTGCGCTCCCTGAACGCCCGGGACACCGACGACGGCCGCGCGCTGGTCTCCGTATCGCTGGAGGTCTCCAACGTGGCGGAGCTGCGGGGCGTGATGAACCGCCTTGCCGCCATAAACGGCGTGAGCGAGGTAACGCGAAACGGCAACAAATCCTCCGGCAATGACGCCGGCTGAAAGGGGCGCTGAAAATGCGCGCTGTACTGACGAAAGTGAGCTCCGCCTCCGTCTCCATCGACGGCAGCGTGAAAGCCTCCATCGGCAAAGGCTTTCTCATACTTCTGGGCGTCCATGAGGACGACACCGAAGCCGAGGCGAAAAAGATCGCCGACAAAATATGCGGTCTGCGCATATTTGAGGACGAAAACGGCAAAATGAACGTGAATCCCGCCGACGCCGGGGCCGAAATGCTGATAATAAGCCAGTTCACTCTGTTCGCGGACTGCCGCTCCCGCCGTCCCGGCTTTTCCAAAGCCGCCCGGCCGGAAAAGGCCGTGCCGCTCTACGAGCTGGTCATAAGCGAGTGCCGCGCACGCGGCTTTACAGTGGGCACCGGCGAATTCGGCGCGTACATGCAGGTCGAGTCCGTAAACGACGGGCCCGTGACAATAATTTTGGATACAAACGAACTATAAGGAGGAAGCCATGCTGATAAAAACCATAACCGTCGGCCAGCTGGAGACGAACTGCTACATCGTGTCGGACGAGGACACCATGGAATGCGCCGTCATCGACCCCGGCGACGAGTCCAACGCCATACTGGACTATCTGGAGGACAACCATCTCAAGTGCCGGGTCATACTCATCACCCATGGGCACTACGACCATGTGGGCGCGGTGCTGCCCGTCATGGAGGAGACCGGCGCGCAGGTGTATATCAACGCTCTCGATTCCGACCCGTCCGCGGATTCCCAGGGCACCAAGTTCCCCCTGCCCAAGGGCGGCAAGTACTACGATGAGGGGGACGAGGTAAAGGTCGGCTCGCTGACGTTCAGGGTCATATGCACTCCGGGCCACACTCCCGGCGGGGTGACGCTGGTGTGCGGGAACGCCGTGTTCTGCGGCGACACGCTTTTTGCCGGCAGCTGCGGCCGCACCGATCTCCCCGGCGGCGACATGGCTGAGGAGATGCGCTCCCTCAAGCGCATATGCCTGCTCCCCGGCGATTACGAGGTCTACCCCGGCCACATGGATCCCACCACGCTGGAGCGGGAGCGGAATTACAATTATTACTGCCGCGAGGCCATGGAGCACTGAAAGCGTTAACCGAAAAACCACACCGCTGCGGATGATTATTCATCCGCAGCGGTGCTCATTTTATCTTGCTTTGCATGCAATACCATCCGCATATAACCGCGCGGCAAACCGGAATTCATCGTGTAAGACTCAAGTGGGAGCGCCGTTCTTTCCGCTGAAAGAACGGCGCTCCCACTTGTATCCTCTCCAAGAAAGGGCTGAGGCGGTCTGCTGCATAGGCTTTGACTATTCGCCGCCGCCCTGATTTTCAGCATATGCGCCGCTCTCGGCATGGTGTCACCGAAACAGGCTCCGCTGCCCGCTATGCCCGCCCGCCGCGATAGCTTGGCTGGCCTGGCAATACGGGCCCGTAGGGGGCGGCGTCCCCGACGCCCCGGCTTCCCCTTAAGGGGAAGCTGTCGGCGCAAGCCGACTGATGAGGTGTAAAGCCCCCTAGTACCTGGCGTCGAAATCACCGCGCAGCATCTCATTCGCCGCCAGTGTAGGGGCGGATATTATCCGCACCTGCATTTCTGCCGTGAGCTAACCTACAGCTGTGCCGCAACGAAAAAACCACCCGCCTGCATTGCGCAGGCGGGCGTGTTGTTATCTTGTCAGTCCGCCGCGGGCTCCCCGGCGGCAGCCTTGCCGCCGCGGCCGATGACCGCGCCCAGCGTCCCGGCCGCCGCCGCCGGGACGGCCCAGCCGAAGCCCAAGGACGACAGCGGCAGCGCGCTCAGCCACGGCATGGGCACGCCCAGGGACGCCGCAGTCTCCAGCAGGCTTATTAAAAGGGCGCCGGCCGCCGCGCAGCGGTACACCCACAAGCTGCTTATTCTCCCGCTGAAGAAGCTCAGGATTATCAGCACCAGCGCCGGGGGATAGACAATGCCCAGTATGGGCGCGGCAATGGACACGATCTGATCCAGGCCCACGTTGGAGACCACCGCGCTGAATACGCACATGAACACCACCAGCGCCTTATAGCTCACCCTGCCGCCGGTCAGGCCGTGGAAATAGTCGGCGGCCGAGCTCACCAGCGCCACGGCGGTGGTAATGCAGGCCAGCGCCACCACGACGGCAAAGACGATCTTGCCGGTCTGCCCCAGCAGCGCCTCCACTATGGCCAGCACCAGCGCGGAGCGGTTCACGGAGCCGTCATACAGCGTGGACACCGTGGCCCCCAGGTAAGTGAGCCCGAGATACACCGCCAGCAGCCCCAGCGACGCCACTATCCCGGCGCCCAGCACCACCCGATTCTTTCTTTTTGTATCCGTATAGCCCTTGTTCTCGGCGCTTTTCAAAATGATGGTGCCGAAGATCAGCGCAGCCAGCACGTCCATGGTCTGATAGCCGGACATGATGCCGCTGGCGGGCACGTTTTCGATCTTGGCCGTGTCGGCGATGGGGCCGATGGGCCTGAACACGCCCACCGCGATAAGCAGCAGCAGTCCGCCCAGCAGCGCGGGAGTGAGCACCTTGCCCACTATGTCAACCACGGCCGATTCGTTAACGCACAGGGCGAGTATGAGCGCAAAGAACGCGGCGGAGAACAGCGCGGGGCTCACGCCGCTCATCAGCGGCAGCACGCTCATTTCGTAAGTGGACGCGGCTGTACGGGGGATGGCCAGCAGCGGGCCTATGCACAGCACCACCGCCGTCAGCAGCACGGCCGAGGCGGTCTTGCCCAGCGGGCGCATTATCCCGGCAGAGTCGCTGCCGTTTTTCAGCATGGCGATTATGGTCAGCAGCGCAAGGCCGATGTCCGCCGCAAAATAGCAGATAAAGCCAGAAAACCACTCGCTGCCCGCCTCCATGCCCAGATACGGCGGGAATATCACGTTCCCCGCCCCAAAGAACATGGAAAACAGAGCAAATCCGATAACCAGAATGTCGATTTTTTTCGTCCGCACAGATGTTCCTCCCTGACTCATACATCATTGAGCCTGCATGCGCTCACATTTCTCAAGCTGCCGATTTTACATAATAAATACAACTTTTAAAGATATCACGCAAAAATGATATCATACGATGCATTTTAGGTCAATTCAAAGAGTTTTGACGCTATTTTGATTATTGCGTACATCCGCATCATCATTCCGCGCGGAATTTTCGGAGCATTTGCGAAAAGTGTTGATATTCCGCGATTTATTGCGCCGCGCTCTACACAGTACTGTTTCCCGGCGCTGTGCGTGATTATACATCATGTCCAAATGCTCAATCAAAACTTCTCTGTTTTGACATATTATCAATAATACGATAAAAATTCCGGGCGGGTCGAAAATGACCCGCCCGGAACGATATTTGTTTTATTACGCCTCGCCGCGCTCCTTGAGCGCGTCCTTGCGGGAAAGGTCAATGCGGCCGCGGTCGTCGATGTTCATGACCTTGACCCAGGTCATGTCGCCCAGCTTGAGCACGTCCTCGACCTTCTCGGTACGCTTGAACTCCAGATCCTTAATCTTCACCAGGCCGTCCTTGCCCGGCGCCAGCTCGACCCACGCGCCGAAGTCGGAGCGGATGTTGGACACCTTGCCGTAATACAGCGCGCCCACCTCGGGCACGAACACGATGTTCTCGATGGTGGTGCGGGCGGCACGGCAGGCCTCGATATCCTTGGAGGCGATATAAATGGTGCCGTCGTCGTCGATATCGATCTTGCATCCGGTGTCGGCAGTGATCTTCTGGATGACCTTTCCGCCGGAGCCGATGACCTCGCGGATCTTGTCGGGGTTGATCTTCATCTGGATCATCTTGGGAGCGGAGGCGGCCAGCTCATGGCGCGGCTCGGAGATGGCGGGCAGCATGACGTTGTCCAGGATCTCGAAGCGGGCTTCGCGGGTCATCTCAAAGGCTTTCTTCACGATCTCGTGCTTCAGGCCGTCGTTCTTAAGATCCATCTGGATGGCGGTGATGCCTTCCTTGGTGCCGGCCACCTTGAAGTCCATCTCGCCGTGGAAATCTTCCACGCCCTGGATGTCGATGAAGGTGGTAAAGTCGTCGCCGTCCTGGATGAGGCCGCAGGAGATGCCGGCGACGGGAGCCTTGATGGGCACGCCCGCGTCCATCAGGGCCATGGTGGTGCCGCAGATGGAGCCCTGGGAAGTGGAGCCGTTGGAGGACAGGATCTCGGACACTACGCGGATGGAGTACGGGAAGTCCTCAACGGAGGGGATGACGCACTGGAGCGCCTTCTCGACCAGGGCGCCGTGGCCGTATTCGCGGCGGCCGGTGGAGCGGGCGGCTCTGGCTTCGCCGGTGGAGTACGGCGGCATATTGTAATGGTGCATGAAGCGCTTCTCTTCCTCTTCCCAGATGGTGTCGATCTTCTGGTTGTCGGAGAGGGTGGAGAGAGTGGCGATGGACAGCACCTGGGTCTGTCCGCGGGTGAACATGGCGGAGCCGTGGACTCTGGGTATAATGCCGACCTCGGCGTCCAGCGGGCGGATCTCGTTCATCTTGCGGCCGTCCACGCGGTGACCCTCAAGCAGCCACTTCTTGACGATCTTTTTCTGCATCTTGTAGAGGATCTCGTCCATGAAGTTCATCATGTCGGGATGCTCCTCCAGATACTTTTCCTGGACCTTGGTGATCCACTCGTTTACGCGGGCCTCGCGGACGTTCTTGTCGTCCGTGTCCATGCAGAACTCCATGCCTTCCATGTCGTTGGCGCACAGCAGATCGAAGAGCTCCTGATCGAAGGAGGCGTGCTCGTACTCGAACTTGGGCTTGCCTATCTCGGCGACCATCTTGTCGATGAGGTCGATGACGGGCTGCACATGCTCGTGGGCCTGGACGATGCCCTCGTACATGATCTCGTCGGGGACTTCCTTGGCCTCGGACTCGATCATGACGATCTTCTTATGGGTGGCAGCGATGGTGGTGATCATGCGGTTGGTGGTGTTGCGCTCCTCCTGAGTGGGGTTGAAGAGATACTTCTCGCCGTCCCAGCCCAGCACGATGCCGCCGATGGGGCCGTCGAAGGGCACGTCGGAGATGGACACCGCGGCGGAGGCGCCGATCATGGCGGTGATCTCCGGAGAGCAGTCGTAATCCACGCTGAGCACCTCGCAGGCTATGACCACGTCGTTGCGCAGGTCATAGGGGAACAGCGGGCGCATGGGGCGGTCGATGAGGCGGCTGGCCAGCACGGCGTTCAGGCTGGGTTTGCCCTCGCGGCGCATGAAGGAGCCGGGGATGCGGCCCACGGCGTACAGCTTCTCGTTGAAGTCCACGGACAGGGGGAAATAATCCACGCCGTCCTTCGGGCGGGGGGAGGCGGTGCAGGTGACCAGCACGGTTGTCTCGCCGTAGCGGACCAGCACGGCGGCGTTGCACAGCTCCGCCATCTTGCCCACTTCCATGGACAGGGGACGGCCCTCGTACATGATCTCATACTTCTTGTAGTTGGGGAATGTCTTGTGGGTGGTAATTATGCTCATTAGAGCTCCTTTCGATCCGGGGCCGCCGGGCTCCTTAGCACTTGAAAGCATGTCCGGCATCCGGGCACAGTTTCAAATACTAAAGCGGCCGGGCGGTCCGCTTTTTTGTATGGGGCAAAAAATTACGGGGGCAATATTAAATTGTCCCCGTAAAAAATACCTTCATACCCTTCAGCGCAGAAGTGAACCCTGACTGCTTCTGCATTTCCAAACGAAACCCGCTTCGCCGGGCTTTCGTCTGGCCCGGGCCGTTCGCTTACTTGCGGATGCCCAGCTTTGCGATGACTGCGCGGTAACGCTCGATATCCTTGTCGGCAAGGTAGTCGAGCAGTCTGCGGCGCTTGCCGACCATCTTGTACATGCCCAGACGGCTGTGGTCGTCGTTGGGATGCTGCTTCAGGTGGGCGGTGAGCTGATTGATACGCTCGGTGAGGATGGCGATCTGGACTTCCGGCGAACCGGTGTCGCCCTCATGCGTCTTGTTGGCGTCGATAACTGCGGTTTTCTGGTCTTTGGTAATCATTGTTGTTTTACCCCTTTCTTGTCTTATCTATACCCTGCGTCTAAGCGTCGGGCGGAAAGGAAACCGGTATTTACCGGCTTTGTCCCGATGCGTGGCCCGCGGGCGGATGCTGTGATATATTATCACCCTTTACTATATTTGTAAAGCAAAAGTTTGTATTCGGCGATTTTTGCGGCGGGCAAAATAACAGCCGCGCCGGTGGGGCCATTTGCGGCCCTATGATGAGATCCTTCGCTCCGCTCAGGATGACATGGGCGCAGGGAGTACGGCCGCAGGACGGGAGAAATAGTCAATGTCATTCTGAGCGCGGCGAAGAATCCCGTCCCACGGTCTCCATCGCGGCTCCGCCCAGGCGCGGGCAATCTTGTAGGGGCAATTCACGAATCGCCCACGTCTTTGGCTTCCCCTTGAGGGGAAGCTCCCGCGATGCGGGTGATGAGGTGGAAACCCGGTGGTCGCCCGGCACTACACCTCATTCGTCACGGCAAGCCGTGACACCTTCCCCTCAAGGGGAAGGCCCGTGGCCAAAATAGTCAATGTCATTCTGAGCGCAGCGAAGAATCCCGCCCCGCGGTCTCCATCGCGCCGCCGCCCAGGCGCGGGCAATCTTGTAGGGGCGATTCACGAATCGCCCATGTCTTTGGCTTCCCCTTGAGGGGAAGCTCCCGCGAAGCGGGTGATGAGGTGGAGACCCGGTGGTCGCCCGGCACTACACCTCATTCGTCACGGCAAGCCGTGACACCTTCCCCTCAAGGGGAAGGCCCGTGGCCAAAATAGTCAATGTCATTCTGAGCGCAGCGAAGAATCCCCTTCCCGCGTCTTTTGGCGCGCCGAGGTCGTCGCGCCCTACGTTCCCCTATCCCCGGCGCCCCGCATCCGGAAAAAACGCGGGCGGGCCTTTTGGCCCGCCCGCATGATGCTGTATTGCTTTTTTCAGTTACGGTCTTTCGTACTTTGCCATGTCGTAAACATAGCTGGTGGTCAGGCTGGTCCAGCTCTCGGACGGGCGGGTACCGGTGTACAGGTGGTTATTGGTGGCCTCTTCGACCTCGTAATAATACCACATTGCGGTATTGGCGTTGTCCGGCCAGGTCTTGGCACCGGCCATGAGTCCGGCGGCGTCGACGCCGCGGGCAAGCATGGTGTTGATAATCTTCATGGCCTCGGCACGGGTGATGGGCTGGTTGGGCTTGAAGGAGCCATCGGGATAGCCGTTGATCCAGCCGTAAGCCACGGCGGTGGAGATGTACTGGTAAGCCCAGTTGCTGGAGGACACGTCGGTGAAGGTGACCGTGCCGGCCTTGGCGTTCATGAAGCGGGCGGCGATGGCCACGAATTCGGCGCGGGTGATGCTCTTGTTCCCGCCGAAGGTGCCGTTGGGATAGCCGGTGACGTACTTGCCGTTAGCCATGGAGGAGACAGCCTTGTTGAACCACTGGCTGGCGTTCATGTCGGAGTAAGCCGGAGTGGCGGTGAACACTGCGTCGCGGCGCGCGGCGGTCAGCAGGCGGTAGAACGCGGTGGCGACCTCGGCGCGGGTTATCTGGCCCTTGGGACGCACGGTTCCGTCGGGATAACCGGCAATATAGGTGATATGATCGGTGGAGTTCAGATCCTCCGGCAGCTCGGCCAGCGGGGTGCTGGGCTCAGGGATGTCGGTGGTAGTCGGGGTCGGGTTCGGGTTGATGATAATATCGCCGGAAACAGTGTAGGACACAGAAGGCTTGTTGAAGGTCTCAGTACTTGCAACTGTTTGCGCTGTAGCGTTGGAAGGCAGATACGTAAGTACCGCGCTCTCATTGGTGAACAGGCCGTTGGCGACGCCGGTGGTGCCGCCCTTGCTGCCGTCCAGATCATCTACGCCGTAGGTACCAGGCGTGGTGCTCTTGTTGGCAAGCTTCAGGGTGTAGGAAAGCTGCATGCGATTCAGATTTTCAACCTTGACATTGATGTTCCAGACAAGAAGCTGCTTACCGCTATCGGTCTTGGTATAGGTCACAGAATACGGATATCCAGAATTGTCAATTGCAGCGCCGAAATAAACAGTGTTGGCATTGTCGCCGGTGCCCGGTGTCTTCGGAAGCACAACTCCGCCTTTTGTAAGTACAAGCGAGTTAAGCCCTTCAAAATTAAAGTCATTGCCAATAGTATCGGTAACTGTGCCGGTACCGATTGTATAAAGTATGTCATTCTTAATTTCGGTGAAATCTATATCATCGCTTTTCCCAGCCAATTTATTTAACTCTGAGGTGAAAAGGCTGCCAAAGTTATTAGTAGCATCGGTAGGATTAATTGTATAGAGCTGATATCCAACACCAGTGCTTGAATTGAACATACTATTATAGAGCTGTATCGTCTCATAGACAGATCTATCAATTCCAAACGCATGAGCAGCACATTTTGTCGGATCGACTGTTCCAGTGTTATCCTTGCAGCAGTCGATTACATTTCGTCCCACCTCAAAATTGCTATAGTCTGAATCGGCAGGACCTACAAAACGCCATTCGTCTATGGGTCTTGCTGTGCAAGTTATATCGTATTTCCCATTATCAGAAGCGACATTTTTGACAACATTGGCATAATAATTATCCCAATTAAATCCAGTCGGAAGAGTAAAACCGTGCATATTATTGCCAATCTGCCACTGATAAAACAGGCAAGCATATGAAGCGGGCGACCCATCGTTGCCATTATTGAATATCCCTGTTGTCTGTCCGCTCGCATTGTTGAAAAGGTATGTCAAGCCATCAGTAACTGTAATGAGATACTTGTGGTTTGTAGACACATTACTGTCGTTGTCAGCGTCAAGCGCAGACTTTCCAAGAGCTACACCTGCGGGTAAATTACTACCATGCAGTGACTGCGATGACAGAGAAGGGAAATTTTGTTTCAGATATGTTTCGACATCACCTTCTGTTTTCCACGTTGCAAAATATCCACTCTTACCAGCCCAAGTGTCTACAGTTGTCTGGTCAAGTTTTGCAAGCGGTATCATTTCAGCGGCGCAGCCTTTGAAGGCAACAACACCAAATTTAATGCTGGCTTGCGACTTTTGCTGAGCCGCATAAAGTTCATTAACAAGACTTGCGACTTGCTTTGCAACCTCTCCAGCGCAACTTGACATGTCAGCAACTATCTCGACATCCGTCCCCTGCTGTTCCTCCGCGCTGGGGAGAGACAGGGTCACTGTGGTCTCGCCGGCGTCGTTCAGCGCCGTGGCGGTCTTGGACTTGGACACCTTCCAGTTGGGCGTGGCTGCGTCGGTAGTGCTGCCGCCAATTGCCAGCGTGCCCATGGGCAGCAGTGCCAGCACCATGACCAGCGACAGCAGGATCGCCAGAAACTTCGTGCTTCTTTTCATCATTCGTTCTCCTTACTTAATAAATCGAACGAATCACCGGTGGCCGGACGGACCTGGCACTTTCGTGCTTTAGCCTCCAGGCTTTGCGTACCGGCGGTTTTCCGCCGGATTGCTATTATCCGATTCTGTTCCATTGAGTGGTAATATTTTACTCTGCGGCGGTTACGAAACCGGATACATTTCACGTTTTCACTTTCATAATTTTGTGGGCATATTGTACAAAATATCATCCCGATTTTTGCCTCCGTTCGCGCCGTCCGGCTTATGGGATAATATAATTGCATTCCTGGCCGCCGAATGATAAAATAATTTTTATCGCTTTATGAAAGAGGGGACTCGGGTGGCTGCCGGATTGGACATGACCGTGGGCACGGGCTGGAAGCACGTCGCCCGCTTCTCCCTGCCGCTTATGCTGGGCAACCTGCTCCAGCAGCTTTACAATACCGTGGACGGCATCGTGGTGGGCCAGTTCGTTTCCGACGCGGCGCTGGCCGCCGTGGGCAACTGCGCCTCCCTGACCTTCGTGTTCCTTGCCATCTCCTTCGGTCTGGCCAACGGCACCGGCATCGCCATCGCCCAGCTTTACGGGGCGAAGCGCCAGGACGAGCTGCGCCGCTGCGGCTCCACGGCGCTCATCCTTCTGGTGTGCGTGGGCGCGGTGGTTTCCGTGGCGGGCGCGCTGCTCTCCCCCTGGCTGCTCCACGGACTGATGAAGGTCCCGGAGGGCGAGGTGCTGACACTGGGCGAGTCCTACTTCACCATCTACGCCGCCGGGCTGGTCTTCCAGTTCGCCTACAACGCCATCGCCGCGATACTGCGCGCCGTCGGAGACAGCAAGGCCACCCTGTATTTTCTCTGCATAACCGCCGTGCTGAACGCCATTCTGGATCTCACCTTCGTCATCGTGTTCCACTGGGGCGTGGCCGGCACGGCCATAGCCACGGTGCTGGCCCAGGCCATATGCACCGTGTTCAGCGTGATATACATGTACCGGCACTATCCGGTGTTCCGCTATAAGCCGAAGGAGCTGGTGTTCGACCGGGAAAAGGGCGCGGTGTGCCTGAAGCTGGGCATCCCCACCATGCTGCAGCAGAGCGTGGTGGCCTTCGGCGGCGTGTTCATGCAGCGGCTGGTGAACTATTTCGGGCAGGATCTCATGGCCGCCTTCACCGTGGGCAACAGGGTCGAAAACTACATCTTCGTCCCCATTCTGGCCCTCAACAACGGCATGTCCACCTTCACCGGCCAGAATCTGGGCGCCCGCAGACCGGACCGCGTCCGGGAATGCTGGAAGCGCATCGAGCTGCTGTCCCTGGCCATAACCGTGTGCGTGGCGGCGCTGGCATACATCTTCGCCTCCCCCATCGCCAGACTCTTCGGCATCGGGGGCGAAAGTCTCAGGCTGGCCGTGGCCATGATACGGTTCATGAGCTTTTTCTTCTGCATGTTCTCCGTATATTTGCCCACCATGGGCCTTTTGCAGGGCGCGGGCGACGCGCTGTATTCCATGTTCTGCTCGTTTTCCACGCTGGGCGCCCGGGTTGCCTCGGCCTACATCATGGTCTTCGCCTTCGGCGTGGGCTGCCAGGCCGTGTGGTACGCCGTGCCCATCGGCTGGACGCTGTGCGTGGTGCTGGCCGCCGTGCGGTACTATTCCGGCGTCTGGGAGAAAAAATCCATAGTCAAGTACCCGCCTCAGGAGGTAAATGTCAATGTCGAATGACAACTTTTTCGCTCTTATATCCCGCATGCGCTACATCTCCCGCTGGGGCCTGATGCGCAATTCCCTGCCGGAAAACGTGCAGGAGCACAGTCACATGGTGGCCGTCATCGCCCACGCGCTGGGCGTAATCCGCCGTGATGTGTACGGCAGGCCCTGCGACCCGAACCAGTGCGCCGCCGTGGCGCTGTACCACGACGCCTCCGAGATACTCACCGGCGACCTGCCCACGCCCATCAAATACCACAACGCCGAGATCATGGACGCATATCATCAGGTGGAGGATCTGGCTTCTCAGAAGCTGCTCAGTATGCTGCCGGTGGAGATGCTCGGCGCATACGAGCCGATAATCGCCGGTGAAGTGGAGAAAGAGCTGCATCCGCTGGTCAAAGCCGCCGACAAGCTTTCGGCGTACATAAAGTGCATTGAGGAGCGCAAGGCCGGCAACAACGAGTTCCTCTCCGCCGAGGCGCAGACCCGTATGGTGCTGGAGCAGTCCGGGCTGCCGGAGGTGGAATACTTCATGGAGCACTTCATCCCGGCCTTTGAAAAGAATCTGGACGAACTGGGCACCATAGAGGAGTGAGCGTCCGCGCAGCGAAACGGTCCGCGCGCCGTCATATGAAATGTGCACGCCCTGCTTCCCGCCAGCTGCCTGACGAGGTGGGAACCTCCGCTTTGCACCCGGCCATCGAAAGGAGCCACTGATGAAAAAGTTAACCTCGACAGTATTGGCGCTGACCATGCTGGCGGCGCTCGCCGCCTGCGGCGCAAAACAGAGCGCCGCCGTCACGCCGACCCCCGCGGTCACGCCCGCGCAGACCGCTTCGGCGGTCTCCGCCTATCCCCTGCTTGCCGACTCCAAATCAACCGTCACCGCCGATCTGAACGGCGACGGCAAGACCGACGAGATATACGCGGACACCACCAACGCGGCCCCGGACGGCACGCCGAAGATCACGGCGCTGAAGATAAACGGCTCCGACTACACCGACAGTCTGTATAACGGCACCGGGTTTTATTCCAACAATCCCGACGAGGCCCGCTGGGCTCTTACGGACATCGACGTCTCGGACGGCATGCTTGAGATCGCCCTGATGGACTACGGTCCCAGCGACGACGACGTGACCGACTTTTTCCGCTGGGACGGCACAGCCGTGACCTATATCGGTCAGGTGAGCGGCTTCCTCTATACCCCTTCTGTGAAGCCGGATTCCCCCGGTTACGACGTTGCAGACATTACCTTCGCCGGGGACGGCACCGTGCATTCCTATGTGCGTCTCTCGGTTTTGCAGACCTGGTTCGCCTCCTGCGATTACCGCTTGGGCGCCGACGGCAGGCTTGCCGTGGTGCCGCAGGAGCTTTACTATCCCGTTGGCGGCAAGACCTATCCCGTCACCGCCCAGAAAGACGTTTACGTCTATGCGAAAAACGACCTGAGCGCCGCTAAAACGGTGTTGAAAACCGGCGGGACGCTCACAGTGACCGCCTCCGACAACGCGGAATGGGTGCTGTGCAAAAGCGCCGAAGGCGCGGATTGCTGGCTGCACCTGTCCAACAACGGGCAGATGATAGACACGCCCTCGGGCGCGCAGTATTCCGGCGACGCGCTGGACGGGCTTGTGTTTGCGGACTGAGAGGAATTTTTAATGACGCAGGAAAAGAAGGACAGGATAAGCGAGCTCACCCGCATCTCCCGCGCACGTACGCTCACCGCCGAGGAGCAGGCCGAGCGCGCCGCCCTCCGGCAGGAGTACCTTGCCGAGTGGCGCAGGGGCGCCGTGGAGACACTGGAAAGCGTGCGGGTGGTCACGCCCGATGGCAAGGAGCACAAGCTGAAAAAGAAAGTCGAGAACATAGACGACTACAAATCGTAAAACAACATATAACTGCAATTTATCTATGTTGTTTTCCAAAAGGGGGACTGTTCTTTTCGCAAAAAGAACAGTCCCCCTTTTGAAATCCCCCTAAGAAAAGGCTAGGTATAAAAATCGCGGATTTACCCTTTCTTTTGCGCCCTTGGCGTTGAGCTTGTACGACGCCCCAGGCGCTGCTTAAACGTAAAGGGCTCCGCCTTACGGCTTTGCCCGCCCGTTACAATTATGGGCGCTTGCGGCGGTTTTTCGGGCCATAGGGGGCAGCATCCCTGATGCCTCCTCATAACCAGGCCAGCCTGCTATTTTAGCGTGCGGGCGAAGCGAGCAGCGGAGCCAACTAAAACAATGCACGGCTCAGGGCGTTGCAGAAGCTTAAAATCAGGGCGGAAAAGAAGGGTTAAAGCTCAGATAACAGAGCGCCAGCAGCCCTTTCTTGGAGAGGAGACAAAGGGGAAGCCTTTCTTTCCGTGGAAAGAAAGGCTTCCCCTTTGAAAAAGCAGGGCGGTTTCCCCGCCCTGCATAGTCCATTTTTGCGCTGTTTTCTGCCGCACGGCTTTTCTCCTGCGGCTTCTTGCATCATCCGCTTATTTTCTGCACAGCTCCGCGGCGGTCTTTGCGGCCAGCGCCGCGTTATTCAGCACCAGCTGGATGTTGCTCTCCAGACTGTCGCCGCCGGTGAGCTCCGCCACGCGGGCCAGCAGGAAGGGCGTGGTCTCCTTGCCCTTCACGCCCTGCTCGCGGCTCTCGGCCACGGCCTGATCGATGGCCTTGTTGATGGTCTCGTAGTCCATGGCGTATTTTTCCGGGATGGGATTTGTCACCAGCATGCCGCCCTTGAGCCCCATGACTCTCTGGGCCCTGAACGCGGCGGCCAGCTGAGCCGGGGTGTCAAGCCTGTAATCCACGCCGAAGCCGGAGCGGCGGGTGTAGAAGGCGGGCAGCTCGTCGGTGCCGTAGCCGATGACAGGCACGCCCTTGGTCTCCAGATATTCCAGCGTGAGCCCCAGGTCGAGGATGGCCTTGGCGCCCGCGCAGATCACCATCACCGGAGTCTGGGCCAGCTCTTCAAGGTCTGCGGAGATGTCCATGGTGGTCTCCGCGCCCCGGTGCACGCCGCCGATGCCGCCGGTGGCAAAGACGCTTATGCCCGCCATGTGGGCAATCATCATGGTGGTGGTCACGGTGGTGGCTCCGTCGGCGCCCCGGGCGACTATCACGGGCAGATCCCGGCGGCTGACCTTGGCTATGCCGCGGCCGGTCTTGCCCAGATACTCAATTTCCGCCTCGGACAGGCCGGCCTTCAGTCTGCCGCCGATGACGGCGACGGTGGCGGGCACGGCTCCGTTTTCCCGGATGGTCTTTTCCACCAGCATCGCAGTCTGCACGTTTTTGGGATAGGGCATGCCGTGGGATATGATGGTGCTCTCCAGCGCCACCACGGGCTTCCCGGCGGACAGCGCGGCCTTTACCTCCGGGGATATGTCAAGAAATTCGTTCATATTAAAGTCTCCTTTTACTTAAGCTGCCATACTATTTTATTTATATACGGGAAAATGTCAAGAAAAAGCTTGACATTTTCCCGGCGTTTGATATTATTATGATATCATTTTGCAATAGGGAGGCGGCTTCCTGTGGAAGAAAAGACTCTTATTTCCGAAGAAAAGGTCCCCGCGGCCATCAGCGGCATGCTGATGCTCATTCTCGGCGTTCTTCTGCTGACGGCGTCCATAATACTGTTTGTGTTCGGTGTGGTCGGCGCGTCCCAGGCCGACGCCATCGGCATGCCGGCGCCCAACGGTGCGGTGGCCATGATAATTGTCGGCGCGATATACTGGGTATTCGCCTGGGTCCCCTTCGCCGGGCTCAAGATAATAAGGCCCAACGAAGCGCTGGTGCTTACGCTGTTCGGAAAATACTACGGCAGTCTGAGAAAGCCCGGATTTTTCTATGTAAATCCCTTCTGCGCGGGGGTGAATCCCGCCGTTCGCGAACCGGGCTCCACCCAGACTGAGGCCGCCGCGGCCGCGGCCAACACCGCCGGCGCGCTGGACAACATCCGCAAAAAGGACTCGGCCTCGGGAAAGAAGATATCCCTCAAGGCCATCACCCACAACAACGGCAAGCAGAAGATAAACGACCTTCTCGGCAACCCCATCGACGTGGGCATCGTGGTCATCTGGCGCGTGGTGAACACGGCCAAGGCGGTGTTCAACGTGGACGATTACCGGGAGTACCTGTCCATCCAGACCGACGCGGCCCTGCGCAACACCATCCGCCTCTACCCCTACGACGTGGCGGACGGCGGCGACGATTTCGACGGCCAGACCTCTCTGCGCGGCAGCAGCCAGGCCGTGGCGAACCGCATCAAGGACGAGCTGCAGCAGAAGGTGGACATCGCGGGGCTGGAGATCATCGAGACCCGTATCACCTATCTGGCCTACTCGCCGGAGATCGCGGCTGCCATGCTCCAGCGGCAGCAGGCCTCCGCCATTATCGACGCCCGCAAGATGATCGTGGACGGCGCCGTGGGCATGGTGGAGATGGCTCTGGAGAAGCTTAAGGACGGCGGCGTGGTGACTTTGGACGAGGAGCGCAAGGCCGCCATGGTGTCGAACCTTCTGGTGGTGCTCTGCGGCAACCGGGACGCCCAGCCGGTGGTGAATTCCGGCAGCATCTACTGAGTTTTTTATCTGTTTGCGACCGCAGGGACGATCAAAAATCGTCCCTGCGGCAGCTGATTACTATCCGGCCTGAAAGCACGCTGAATTTTCAGCGCGGGGCACGGCAAAGGAGGCGGAAGCGCCTTGGAAGACAACGGAAAAAAGCAGGTCCCCCTGCGTATATCCGCCTCGCTGTGGAACGATCTTTCCAAGTGGGCGGACGACGACTTCCGCTCCATAAACGGCCAGATCGAGTACCTGCTGACGGAATGCGTGAAGCAGCACAAGAAAAACGGCGGCTCCACGCCGAAGGACATCTGATCGCCAGCGCCTCTGCGGGCGCGGCGCGCTGCGAGACTGTCCCCTGCTGATAATTTCGCCTGCGGCCGGGACGCAGCCGACAGCCTTCCTCTCAAGGGGAAGGTGGCGCGGCTTGCCGCGGCGGATGAGGTGCTGTCCTCTACAGTTTTTACATCCGCGCTTGAAATTTCACCTTATCAGTCGGCTTACGCCGACAGCTTCCCCTCAAGGGGAAGCCAAAATAATATTGTCCCGGTCTGTTCGCGTCTACGACACGAACAGACTCTTTTTTATCTGGCTCACGGCGTTTTTTTCCAGCCGGGACACCTGGGCCTGGCTGATGCCTATCTCTGAGGCCACCTCCATCTGCGTCCTGCCGTCGCCGAAGCGCAGAGCCAGGATACGCTTCTCCCTGTCGGACAGCTTGGACATGGCCTCGCCCAGCGCCAGGCGCTCCAGCCACTGCTCGTCCGTATCCCGGGTGTCGCCCAGCTGATCCATGACGCACATGTTCTCCCCAGCGTCGCTGTACACCGGGTCGTACAGCGAGACCGGCTCGCTGACGGCGTCCATGGCGAACACCACGTCCTCCCGCTTTATGCCCAGCTCCTTTGCGATGGCCTCCGCGTCCGGCTCGCGGCCCGTCTCGGCGGTGAGCTTTTCCCTTGCCTGCATCACCCGGTAAGCCGTGTCCCGCATGGAGCGCGACACCCGCACCGCGCCGTGATCCCGGAGGAAGCGCCGCAGCTCTCCGGCTATCATGGGCACGCCGTAGGTGGAAAACTGCACGCCCTGGTTAAGATCAAAGGCGTCGATGGCTTTTATGAGCCCAATGCAGCCCACCTGAAACAGATCGTCCATGCTCTCGCCCCGGTTGGCGAATTTCTGTATCACCGACAGCACCAGCCGCAGATTGCCGGACACCAGCTCGTCCCGGGCGCTCTCGTCCCCGGCGTGGGCCTTCGCAATCAGCTCCAGCGTGCGCGCGTTTTTCATTACCGGCAGTCTCGCGGTGTTGACGCCGCATATTTCCACTTTTCCCTGCAATTCATCAGCCCCCTGTCCTGTGAGTATTTCCACAAGGAGCGTTTGCGATACAGGAAAGTTTTTCATGGGCCATTTTCGGCGGCGGCTTGACCGGAGCGGCGGTAGAGCTTATAATCGAAAAAGGCACTTGCAGCCAAAGCAGAAAGTTGAGGAATAACGATAAAATGAAAACAGCTGTGATAGGCAGCGGCGGATGGGGCACGGCTCTGTCCATGGTGCTGCTGAAAAACGGCCATGACGTAACGCTGTGGTCGCACAATCCAAAACAGACGGAGACTCTCAGGGACACCCGCACCAATCCCCGGCTGCCCGGCGTGGTACTGCCGGAGGGGCTGGAATACACCAGCGATCCCGCCTGCGCCGCCGGAAAGGAGCTGGTGGTCATCGCCGCCCCGTCCTTCGGCGTGCGGGAAACGGTGAAAAACGTGGCTCCCTATCTTGGCAAAAACGTGGTGCTGGTTTCCGTGGCCAAGGGCATCGAGCCGGGCACCTGCCTGCGCATGTCCCAGATCGTGGCCCAGGAGACGGGCCTCACCACCGCCGCCCTGTCCGGCCCCACCCACGCGGAGGAGGTATCCCGCTACCTGCCCACCGGCTGCGTGGCCGCCTGCGGGGACGCGGCGGTGGCCGAATTCGTGCAGGACGCCTTTATGGACGAGGATTTTCGGGTATACACCAGCCCCGACGTCACCGGCATCGAGCTGGGCGCGGCGCTGAAAAACGTCATCGCCCTGTGCGCCGGCATATCCGACGGTCTGGGCTTCGGCGACAACACCAAGGCCCTGCTCATGACCCGCGGCCTCACCGAGATCGCCCGGCTGGGCATGCGCTTCGGCGCCAGCCACGAGACCTTCACCGGTCTGTCCGGCGTGGGCGACCTCATCGTCACCTGCACCTCCATGCACTCCCGTAACCGCCGGGCCGGCATAATGATCGGCCAGGGCATGACCGCTCAGGAGGCCATGAAGGAGGTCGGCGCGGTGGTGGAGGGCTATTACGCCGCCGAATCCGCCAGTGAGATGGCGAAAAAGGCCGGCATTGAGCTGCCCATCGTCAGCGCCGCCTACGACGTTCTCTACAATAACGCCGATCCAAGAGATACAGTGCGCCTGCTCATGACCCGGGAGAAGCGGCACGAGATGGAAAATCCGGGCTGGGACAATTAGTAATACGGAGGTACCGCAATGACCCTTGGAGCAATAGTGTGCACGGCCATAGCATGGTTCATCGGGCTGTTGATAAAGGTAAACTGGACGCCGGGCCTGTCGCTGGACGTGCTGCTGCCCATACTGACCATGGGCGGCTTCATCCTGTCTGCGCTCAAGGTAAAGCGCGCGCCCGAATCCAGGCCGGATTCCGACGGGAAGTAAGCCCGTTTCCGGCCGGGCGGCAAAATGCGAAAAGGACCCGTTCTTTTTAAGAACGGGTCCTTTTCGTATGCCTTCCCCCTGAAGAGAAGCCAATATTGGCTGTAAGCGCAGTCTCTTTAGAATATTGCCACGACGGCGCCGTTGTATGTCTTGGTGATGTAATCCTTAACAGCGGAGGTCTCAAGGGCGGCGATGAGAGCCTTGATCTTGGCGCTGTTCTCGTCGCCGGAGCGGACGGCGATGATGTTGGCGTAGGTCTGGGCGGCGGTGCCGGAGGCGTCCTCGGTGGCGAGAGCGTCCGTGATCTTCAGTCCGGCCTCCAGCGCGTAGTTGCCGTTGATGACCGCGATGGTGCCCTTGTCGCTGTTCTTCAGCTGTGCCGCCACGGTGTCGGCCTGCACGGTCTGAATGTTGTAGCCGCCGTTGTCCTTGACGTCAAGAGTGGTCACGCCTGCGGCCGCGTCGGCGTTTTCGGGCAGCTTGATGAGTCCGACCTGCTGGAGCAGGAACAGCGCGCGGGTCTCGTTGGAGCCGTCTGCGGGGATGAGGATGGTGGCGCCGGCCTTAAGATCCTTCAGGTCGGTGATGCCGTTGCCGAAAATGCCGAAGGGCTCGTAGTGGATGGCGGCTGCGGAGACCAGGTTGGTGCCGTTTTCCTTGTTGTAGTTGTCCAGATAGGGCTTGTGCTGGAAGTAGTTGGCATCCAGCTCGCCGTCGGCCAGGGCCTTGTTGGGCAGCACGTAGTCGTCGAAGGTGACGACCTTCAGGGTGTAGCCCTGAGCGGCCAGGGTGTCCTTGACCTGAGCAAGGATCTCGGCGTGGGGCACGGCGGAGGCGCCGACGGTTATGGTCTTGTCGTCGGAGGAAGCGGATGGCGCGGCGGAAGCGGCGGCGGTATCGGTGGCGGAAGCGGACGCGGTCTTTGAACCGCAGGCGGAGAGAGCCGCCAGCGAGAATACGAGCACCAGAGCCAGTATTACGGATGTGATCTTTTTCATTTCAGTTCTCCTTAAATTTTAATTTTTAAATTTTAGTCTGTCACGGCACGGCGGAAAATTTCCGGCCCGGCATTCGCTCGAACCATATATTGGCTCTCACGAGCTTTTTAAGTCGTTTCAGCATTCTTTCTCCTCCCGGTCAGCCCACGCGCCTGTCGGTCTTGCGCACGATGAGCATTCCGACCTCCTGGATGATCTGCACGATGATGACCGTGAGTATCACGCACACCCAGATGATATCGTTGTTGTACCGCTGATAGCCGTAGTTGATGGCGATCTGGCCCAGTCCGCCGCCGCCGATGGTGCCGGCCATGGCGGAGTAGCCCAGTATCGTGACCATGGAGATGACCGCGCCCACGATAAGGGCGGGCTTGGCTTCCGGGACGAGCACCTTTGTGACTATCTTGAAGTTCGGCGTGCCCATGGCCTGCGCGGCCTCGATGACGCCGGGCTCGACCTCCTTGACGGAGGACTCCACCATTCTCGCCACATACGGCGCGGCGCCGATGACCAGGGTCACGATGACGGCCTTGTCGCCGATGGCGGTGCCCACGATGGCCTTGGCCACGCCCAGCATGGCGATCATGAGGATGATGAACGGCACGCTGCGGAAGAAATTCACTATCATACCCAGCACCCGGTTCAGCCAGCGCACGGGGTGCAGCCCGTTCTTGTCCGTGACGCACAGGAGGATACCCACGGGAAGGCCGATTATGTACGCCGCGAGTGTGGAGAAGAGAGTCATGAATATAGTCTCCCAGATGCCGTACTGCAGTGTCCCGCTGCTGACGAGCTTATAAAACATTTCCGACAGCATACTCATGCCTCCTCGTAATACTTGATGGGACTTGCGTTCAGCCATGCCACCAGCTTATCGGCCTGACGCTGATCGTCGGGCAGCTCCACGATGGTGTAGCCGTAGGCGATGCCGTCGATGTCGCGCATGTCCGCAAACATTACGCTCACGGGGGCCTGACACGCCAGGACCATCTCGGAGATCAGCGGCTTCGTGGAGGTGACGCCGTCGAATACCAGCCGGAGCTTTTTGCCGCTGAATGATCTGAAGGCGGATTCCGCGTCGTCCTGCCGCAGTATGAGCTGCTTGCCGATATCGGAACGGGGATTTGCGAACACCTCGCTGACCAGGCCCTCCTCCGCGATGTGGCTCTGGTCGATGACGGCCACCCTGTCGCAGATGCTGTCAATCACTCTCATTTCGTGGGTTATCACCACTATGGTGACGCCCAGAGTGTCGTTTATCTCTCTCAGCAGCTCCAGGATGGAGCGGGTGGTGGTGGGGTCGAGGGCGCTGGTGGCCTCGTCGCAGAGCAGATATTTGGGCTTGGTGGCAAGGGCGCGGGCAATGGCCACGCGCTGCTTCTGTCCGCCGGATAGCTGGGCCGGATAGGCGTCCTTCTTGTCGGAAAGTCCCACCAGCTCCAGCAGCTCCAGAGCTCTGGCCTGGGCGGGCTCCTTTTTCACTCCGGCTATCTCCAGGGGGAAGCACACGTTTTTCAGCACTGTCCGCTGCTCCAGGAGGTTGAAGCTCTGGAATATCATGCCGATGGACCGGCGCATCTCCAGAAGCTCCTTGCCGGATAGCTTCGTCAGATCCTTCCCATCCACCAGCACCTGGCCGGAGGTGGGCTTTTCCAGCAGATTGATGCACCGCACCAGCGTGGATTTGCCGGCGCCGGAGAGGCCGATTATGCCGAATATCTCGCCGTCGTTCACGGTGAGGTTTATGTCCTCCAGCGCGATCACCGGTTTGCCGGAATTTGAATAGGTCTTGCCCAGGTTTCTGAGTTCTATCATTACTTGCGTTTCCCCTTCAAAGCAAAATAAAAAGAGGCCGGAAGCTCTCTTGCTTCCGGCCTCATAATCGGCGGTAAAAAACATACTTTTCCGCAAACTATCAGGATACGATACAAGACGGGCCACATTTTTGGGCGCGAGTCATCATGCGCATGCTGCACATGCACATCATCATATCCATCATTGCGAAGCTGAAAGATTTCATATGGCGCGTCTCCTTTCGCGAAAATTTGTTTAACGTTTGCGATTATAACAGCGGGGCGGCATATTGTCAACCGACGTGTTGTACAAAATATCCGCGCCGGACGGACAAAATTTCTGCATTACCGTCAGCCGCCGCAGCTGACGATGTTCTTCATAATGCCCTGATACAGCATATGCGTCGACAAAATGCCCTCGTTGAAGAAGCTGCCGGCGAAGCTGACGTGATCCAGAGCCTGCACGGGAAGGACATTCCACACGCCGGTCTTGACGGTGCCGGTCCCGGAATAGGAGACATGGTCGTCGCTGACCACCTTGCCGCCCAGGAAATGATACGGCCATCTGCCGGAGACGATGTTCACCATGCCGTCGCTGGGCTGCCAGGTCTTGTCGCACACGGTGGCCGGAACCGCCACCTTCCTCAGATAGGTGCCGTAGCCGTCCAGGAAATATCCGGCGGTCGTACCGGTGTAGCAGCCCATCTTGGCGGCGAAGCCCCTAAGCGGAAGCCACATCCTCATATTGGGCAGGCTGCATCCGGAGAGCGGATTGACATACGTCCTGCAGCCGTAATACGAGAAGTAATACACGCCCTTCTGCATCTGTATGCCGCTGTTGAGATACAGGGCCTTGTCAATGGTCAGATCCTCGAAGGCGTTGTCGTTGTGCTTCATGAAGTCGGAATTCAGCACTCTGTCGAGGGCTTCAAGGACGGTTTCGTTGTTGTTCTTGTAGATGCCGAACTGATCGAGATCGAAGTCGTACACGCCCTTGTATTTGGTGATGCCCAGGGCCTTGGCCATCTCGGTGGACAGATCCGCCGCGGCGGTGGTGAAGTCCTCGTTGGCCTCGATGAACGTGGTGCCGTTGCTGGGCGCCGCCAGGGTCGTCAGCGAATAGACCCAGCCGGCCTTGCCGCCGCTAAAGAACTCGGACGGAGTCTCGCCAGCGGCCTTTTCGGCGTTGTATTCCTCCATCCGGCCGTCGGCCAAAATATCCAGGAAGAGCCTTATGGTGGCGCCGCCGAAGGAGTGGCCCACGAGATTTATCTTATTGGTGGCGCTGACGTTGTATCCGGGTATCAGCTTGTTGCGCTGGGTATAGCTGACGCCGTACTGGTCGTGGCCGTATCTTTTCGCGTGGAGTATGCCGTAGTCCACCTGAGTGCCGGTCAGCTGGGCGTACAGCTCGCAGGCGCGGTCCCAGGCGCTGGACAGCGGGCCCACGGACGCCGCGTAGCTCTTGTAGCCGTAAAGCTTCAGATAATCGGTTATGCTGCCGGTGGACATGCCCCAATACGGCACGATGCTGTTCAGCTCGTCGTAGGAACCCCAGCCCATCAGCCCGTGTACCAATACGACGGGATACTTCGTGCCGGCCGCGGTGCCGCTGGACTGAGCGGACGCGGGGAGCGCGAACAATGACGCCGCAAGAACCACAGCAAGGAACAGCGCAAGCAGCTTACTGCACTTTTTCATCATTCATTTCCCCCCAAAGCCCTTCTTCCGGGCATTATTTCGGTTACATTTTAGGTCCCTTGTCCGGACATGTCAACGGACTGTAACCATGCGAATGTTACATTTTATGGATATATTTTGTTGCGCAGACGCAGAAATCCGGCGGGCGTATAACCGCCCGCCGGATTGCCGGTTTTTTACCGATTATCAGGCTTTCCAGAGTCCGTGCTTGTTGCAGAAGGCGTAGGCCGCCTCCACCTCGTCGCCCTCGCAGACGGCGAAGCAGGCCCTGGGCTCGTCGCCGGGCTTGAGGAACTTGCGCTGGTTGCCCTGCTTGGTCTGGAGGCAGATCCACTCTATGTAGTGATCCTCGGCCATGGGATGCGCCACGCTGCCGACCTCGACCACGACCTTGCTGCCTTCCTTCTTCCACACGGGGACGTGCTTCTCCTGGGCGGCGTCGGTGGTGTTGGGCTTGAGCTCCTGCATCACGTCGCCGCAGCAGACCACCTTGGCGCCGCTCTCTTTAACATACGCGATAATGTTGCCGCAGTGTGCGCAGAAATAAAATTTCATATCCATTTTTGTTTCCTCCAAAAAAGCATTTTTTCCAACAGACTTCTATACACTAAAAATATGTTGCGAACCGCGTTTTGTCAAGCTATTATATTTAAAAAGAGTACGGCGCGCCAAAATATCGTCGGGATAAAAAAGGAAAGTGAGCAGCGTATGAAAAGCATCAGGGAGATTTACCGCATCGGACGCGGCCCGTCCAGCTCCCACACCATGGGGCCCGCGTTTGCCTCGGCGCTGATAAAAAGGGAAAATCCCCAGGCGGACGCCTTCCACGTGGTGCTGTACGGCTCCCTTGCCCGGACGGGGCGGGGCCACCAGACCGACAAGGCCATCGAAAAGGCGCTGGAGCCGATACCGGTGGACGTGGAGTTCGACCTGGAGACTGGAAATCTGCCGCACCCCAACACCATGGATCTCTTCGCCTACCGGGACGGGCGTCCCATCGGCGCCCTGCGGGTGATGAGCGTGGGCGGCGGCGCAATAAAGGTGGAGGGCCGGTCCGACGCCGACACGCCGGAGGTCTACGCCGAGAAGAGCTTCGCGGAGATCGCGGAATACTGCAAGCACCGCAATCTGCGGCTGTCCGACTATGTAGAGCGCATGGAGGGCCCGGAGATCTGGGACTACCTGCTCAAGGTGTGGCAGACCATGAAAGCCGCCGTGGACGCGGGGCTGTCCGTCACCGGCGAGCTGCCCGGCGGCCTGCATGTGGAGCGCAAGGCCCAGTACCTTTACAATCAGCGCCACATCGACGAATCCGCCGCCACCCGGGAAAACCGCATCGTGTGCGCCTACGCCTTCGCCGTGGCGGAACAGAACGCGGATTCCGGCATCATCGTCACCGCCCCCACCTGCGGGGCCTGCGGCGTGGTGCCGGCGGCCCTGAAGTACATGCAGGAACAGAAGAGCTTTTCCGACGAACAGATCGCCCGGGCGCTGGGCGTGGGCGGCCTCATCGGCAATCTCATCAAAAGCAACGCCTCCATCTCCGGCGCGGAATGCGGCTGTCAGGCGGAGATCGGCTCCGCCTGCTCCATGTGCGCCGCGGCGCTGGCGGAGGTGCACGACATGGGCATCGACCAGATCGAGTACGCCGCCGAGGTGGCCATGGAGCACCATCTGGGGCTGACCTGCGACCCCATAAGCGGGCTGGTGCAGATCCCCTGCATCGAGCGCAACGCCGTGGCGGCCATGCGGGCCATAAACGCCCTGTCCCTGGCGAACTTCCTCACTTCCACGCGGAAGATATCCTTCGACATGGTGGTGGAGACCATGCGGGAGACGGGGCTGGACATCAACAATCGCTACCGCGAGACCTCCGAGGGCGGTCTGGCGAAGCTGTATAAATAGTTATATTTCTCTCGCGTATTTACAAAATGTTCTTATTTTTTTCATATGGGCGTCACAAAGTCATAGTATTTTATAATTGCCAAAGGGAAACCGAGGCACACTTTTTCTTTCTCCTACATCTCTACATCCCTCATTTTCAAAAAAGAGAACGCCTTCCGCCACCCCGCGGAAGGCGTTTTTCTGCGCGCACTATTGCGCGCGGGTGCAATTGGGGGTAAAATATATTAAATCTAATACAAAGACTGGAGTGTAAATATAATGGCTGTTGAAAGATTTGCGGACAAAACTCTCAGCGAGTACACGCGCCTGACGGCGGCGGCCGACGGCAAACCGGGCGGCGGCAGCGTCATGGCTCTGTGCGGCGCCTGCGCCTCCGCGCTGGGCCTGATGGTGGCCAATCTGTCCGAGGGCAAGAAGTCCTGCGAGCAGTACGCCGACGACATCAGCCGCTGCGCAAAGGAACTGGAGACTCTGCGGACATACATGATACATCTGGTGGACGAGGATATAAAGGCCTTCGCACCTCTGGCCAAGTATTCCGCCATGGACAGATCCGATCCGGACGTGGAGGCCCATTATCAGGCTTCCCTGCGGCTGGCCTGCGCCATCCCCACCGAGATAATGTACAAGATGACCGAATGCGCCGGGCTCCTCGCGGAGCTGGCCGACAAGGGCTGCACGGGCGCGATAAGCGACGTGGGCGCGGCTCTGTGCCTGTGCCGGGCCGCCATGGAGGGCGCCAGATTCACCTGCCTGGCCAACGCGAAGTATTTTGAGGACGATGTCTATGCCATGACGGTGAGGCGCGAGTTCGAGATCGTGTTTTCGGAGAACATGCCCAAGCTGGATTCCGCCATCGCGAAGGTGGAGCAGCGCCTGCAGCGGGCATGACGAAGCTCCTCTGCGGCGCGCCCGCGGCGGACGGGGTCAGGCGCGAGGCCGCGGGGCTTGCCGCCTCGCTGGGCTTCGCCCCCGCCCTGGCGATAGTGCGCACCGGCTCGGAGCCGGACGATCTGGCGTATGAAAAGAGCATCCGGGCCGCCTGCGCAAAGTGCGGCGTGGAGGTGTTCACGGCCGAGCTTCCCGGCTACACCCCGCAGGACGTGCTGGTAAAGTCCGTCCGCCGGGTGGCGGGCGACCGGGCCGTGCACGGCGTGATAGTCATGTGCCCCAGGCAATACGACCTGGGGCTGCTTGGCGCGGCCATCGGACCCGGCAAGGACGTGGACGGCATGGGATTTATGGAGGGCCGCGGCGCTTTTCCGCCCTGCACCGCCGAATCCGTGCTGTCCGTGCTGGACTTCTACGGCATAGAATGCGCCGGCAGGCGCGTCACCGTGGTGGGCCGCGGCGCTCTGGCCGGAGCCGCCGCCGCCAGGCTGCTTGAAGACCGGGGCGCCGTTGTCTCCGTCTGCCACCGGGGCACCGAAAACCCGGAGGAGCTGTGCCGGAGCGCGGATATCCTGGTCTGCGCCGCCGGAAAAGCCGGGCTCATCGGCCGCTCCCGCCTCTCTCCGGGGCAGACCGTCGTCGACGTGGGCATAAACGTCCTGCCGGGCGGCGGCGTCTGCGGCGACGTGGACATGGCCGCGGCGCGGGATCTTGTTGCCGCCGTCACCCCTGTTCCCGGCGGAGTGGGCGCGGTAACGCCATACATTCTCGCCCTGCACACGGCGCTGGCCGCTCAAAAGCTGCAAATTATTGCAAAAACTGTTGACAAACATGTCATAAGCTGATAAAGTATCAGAGCGCTCCAAAGACAGCAGGTGGCCCATGGCCGTAAGTCCTGCCGAGGACGGCATCATTTTTTGATTGCTTTCCGCCTTCGTGTCTTTTTGACGCGGAGGCGTTTCTTTATGAGCGTGAATATCAGTGTGGAGGTGAAAACACACATGCCTAACGCAAAAGTCCTCAGCGAGAAGCAGGCGATAGTGGAGGCTCTTACCGAGCGTCTGAAGAAGTCCAGCTCCGGCGTTATCGTGGACTACAGGGGCATCACCGTGGACGAGGATACCGCACTGCGCACCGAAATGCGCAAGAGCGGCATCGAATACACCGTCCTGAAGAACACCCTTCTGAAGTTCGCGGTCAACAATCTGGATATGGATGGTCTTGACTCCGCCCTCAGCGGAACCACTTCTCTTGCCACGACGGACGGCGACCCCATCGCCCCGTTCCGCATCATCAGCGACTATTCCAAGAAGCTCAACGACAGATTCAACATCAAGGCCGCGTTCATGGACGGTCAGGTGCTTGAGTCTTACGAGATCGAGGAGCTGGCGAGCCTGCCTTCCAAGGAAGCTCTCCTTTCCGTGGTTCTCGGCACCATGCTGGCCCCTATCACCAGCCTGGCGGTCGTACTCGACCAGATCGCAAAGAAGAACGGCGAGGCCGTTCCCGCAGAAGCCCCCGCAGCCGAATGATCGGCGCAGTCAACTAAAAATTTAGGAGGAAATTTATAATGGCCAGTGAAAAAGTCAATGCCATGATCGAAGAGATCAAGGGCCTTTCCGTTCTCGAGCTGAGCGAGCTCGTCCATGCTCTCGAGGAGACCTTCGGCGTCTCCGCCGCCGCCGCTGCCGCCCCCGCGGCTGCCGCCGCCGCCCCTGTCGAGGAAGAGAAGACCGAGTTCGACGTCGTCATGACCAGCTTCGGCGCCAACAAGATCGCCGTCATCAAGGAAGTCCGCACCATCACCAGCCTGGGTCTGGCCGAGGCCAAGGCCCTTGTGGAAGGCATCCCCGCCAAGATCAAGGAAGGCGTTTCCAAGGACGAGGCCGAGGAGCTCAAGACCAAGCTCGAGGGCGCCGGCGCCACTATCGAGCTGAAGTAATTCAACCGAACATAAAAAATCCTCCGTCGAAAGACGGAGGATTTTTTTCGTAATTGTTTACTTCGCCGGGGTATCGGTGCCGGTGGTGGGAGCCGCGGCCGCCGCAGCGGCCTGATGCATGCGGGTCAGCACGGTGGCGCCCATGGCGCGGCTGGCTGAACCGGAGGCGTTGAAGGCGGTGCCCACGCCGGTCATGAGGCTCTGCGCGGTGCAGTAATTGACCGCGCTGACAGCCCAGGGCGCCACAGAGGAGGCGTCGGAGTATGTGAGCGTTCCCGTCACCGCCGGGGAGTTATAATAACGATAGATGAAGGAGGCCATCTCCTGACGGGTCATGGTCTTGCCGGGCAGGAAGGTGGTGGGGGTGACGCCGGTGGTGATGTTCTTGGACACGGCCCACGCCACTGCCTTGGAATAATACGCGTTGGAGGGCACATCGGAGAAGGTGCTGGTTACGGCAATCTCCGGGGAGCCGGCCAGACGGTAGAGCATGGTGACAAACATGCCGCGGGTCATGCTTACAGCGGGGGCGAAGGTGTTCTTGCCGCTGCCGCCCATGAGATTGTTGTTGAGGCAGTACAGCACGCTGTTTTCATACCATGCGCCGTGGGTGATGTCGGAGAAGGTCTTGCAGGCCTTGCACTGGATGGTGATGCGGCCCTGGGGCGCGGCGTACTGGGAGCCGATGACGCCCTTGAGATTGTTCTTGATATAAAGGCTGAGCATGTAGTTGTCCACATACTTCTCGTGCTTTTCGGGGATGGTCTGGCAGCCCTTGAACATGGTCATGCCGTCGCCGTAATTGGTCAGCCAGTAGCTGTGGCAGGCCACGGTGTAGGTCTTCGCAAGGTCGATGGGCTTTCCGCCCACCATGATGTCCTTCACGCGGTACTCGCCGCTGACGGACTGGAAGTTGCCCTTGGCATCCTTGACCACGGAGCTGGGCACGGTGGAATCGATGGTGTAGCTCATGCCGGACACCTGGACGAAGCCGCCGCTCTTGCCGGGATATGCGGAAGCGCCCATCTCAAGGCAGTCTTTTATCTGCTGGCCGGTGGCCTTTACCACGGTGGCCATGTTGCCGAAGGTCATGACGTTGAGGATGTCTTCCATCGTGACGTCGCCCGCCGCGATGTTGTCGCGTATACCGCCGCCGTTCATAACGCCTATGTCGGCACCCATGACCACGCGGTAAGCGTCGGCGATAAGATCGCCCATGTTGGTCTCAGCGTCCCTGCAGGCCCAGGAGCCGTCGGCATTTTTGGCGATGAGGTTGACGCTGCTCTTGGCAACGACCTGGCTGATGGTGCTCTTGTACTTGCTTTCGATCTCCGCGATCTTGGCGGTCACGGCGGCGTCCTTGCCGTCGTACTTGGAGACGAGCTCGGAGGTGATGGTGCCGTCGGACTTGATGGTCAGCTTGCCCACTGCGCCCAGCTTGGTGCCGGCCTGGGTGAGCACGACGGTCTTGCCGTCCTTGGCCGTCACGTTCTCGCTGGCCACGGTGCTGTGGGAGTGGCCGTCGATGAACGCGCACAGGCCGGTGGTGTTGGCGATGATCTCCCTTGAGGTCCAGGGGGAGCTCTGGGTGTCTATGCCGCAGTGGCCGACGGCCACAACGTAGTTGGCGCCGGCAGCCTTCGCCGCGTCGATGGAGCTCTGGATGGTCTTGTAGAAGGATTCGCCCTCGCAGAAGCTGTAGGTATAGTTGCCGCTCTTGTCCTGGAAATATGTCGGGGTGGACTTGGTGTAGGTCTCGGGGGTGCAGATGCCCACGTAGGCCACGGTGGTGTCGCCGTACTTGACCATGTCGTAAGCGTCATACACCGGCTTCTTCGTGGTGAGGTCCACGAAGTTGCAGGAGATGACCTTTGCCGTCAGGGCGCCGAGGTTTTTCTTTGCCTGGGCCATGCCGTAGTCGAACTCGTGGTTGCCGGGCACGACGATGTCGTAGCCCACGGCGTTCATGAGATCCACCAGGTATTCGCCGCTGGACAGCGTGGCCATGGTGGAGCCCTGTGAAAAGTCGCCCGCATCCACCAGCGTGACGTAGTCGGTCTTGGCAAGGTCGGTCTTGTACGCGGCGAGCCCCGCGTAGCCCATGCCCTTGTCGTAACCTCCGTGCACGTCGTTGGTGTGCAGGATGACGATGTCCTTGCTGCCTGTCGCCGAGGTCGTCGCGGCCGTGGGCGCGGCAGTCGCCGGATCTGTGGTCGCCGCGAGGGCGCTGCCCATGAGGGCGAACACCATCACGATGACAAGCAGAACCGACAAAAGCTTTTTCGTGTTTTTCATCCTTATCCTCCTGTATTATTTTGCGGAATTCTCCGTTTATATTTTATCAATACCAGGCGCATATTGCCATGTGAAAAATGGCCGATTTTTTACCGGTTTTTTTGTGAATATGGACCAGCATCCAAAATCGCCGCCGACGGTTGCGGGGGCATACCGGGTGTGATACAATATTCCAAAATCAAACGGAGGGCGTAAGAATATGAGCTATGCCGACGAGGTGTTCATCGCGAACTGCAAGGACATACTGGAAAACGGCGTCTGGGACACCGACCGGGAGGTCCGTCCCCGGTGGGAGGACGGCGCGAGCGCCCATACCATCAAAAAATTCGGCATCGTGAACCGCTACGATCTCTCGAAGGAGTTTCCCATACTGACCATCCGCCGCACCTACTGGAAGTCCGCCATCGACGAGCTGCTGTGGATATGGCAGGCGAAGTCCAACAATGTCCACGACCTGCGCACACGGGTCTGGGACGCCTGGGCCGACGAGAACGGCTCCATCGGCAAGGCCTACGGCTATCAGCTGGGCGTGAAGCACCACTATCCCGAGGGCGAAATGGATCAGGTGGACAAGGTCATCTGGGATCTGAAGCACAACCCCGCCTCCCGGCGGATAATGACCAACATCTACAATTTTGCCGACCTTTCAGAGATGGCCCTGTACCCCTGCGCCTACTCCATGACCTTCAACGTGTCCGGCAACCGGCTCAACGCCATCCTCAATCAGCGCTCCCAGGACATGCTGGCGGCCAACAACTGGAACGTGGTGCAGTATTCGGTGCTGACCATGATGATGGCGCAGATATCGGGCTTCCAGCCCGGTGAGCTCATCCACGTCATCGCGGACGCCCACATCTACGACCGGCATGTGGACGCGGTGAAAAAGATCATCGCCAATCCCCCCCAGCCCGCGCCGCAATTTTGCATCGACCCCTCGGTGGACGACTTTTATAAATTCACCCGGGACAGCTTCACCATGGAAAATTACAAATTTACTGAGTTCACCGACAAGATACCCGTGGCCGTATGATATAAATAAAAATTCCGCCCGGAACAAATCCGGGCGGAATTTTTTTACGCTCATTTGTCCTCGCTGTCGGTGCGCAGCTCGCCGCGCTCCTCAAGGTCGGAGAGTATCTGCTTGTAAAACCCGCTGTCTATCTTATATTTCTTCAGGTAAATGAAGTAGCCCGCCGCGATGAAGATCAGCGGCAGCACAAACATGAAGCCCTTTATCGTCATCTTGCCCCCGGCGTCGATGGCCGCCGCGGCCGTGTCCGAATCCCCGGTCTTTATCCCGGAGAGTATCAGCGACAGGCTGATGACCGCCGTGGACAGCGCGCCGCCGATCTTGTTGATAAGCGGCTGGATGGAGAAGGTGATGGATTCGCTGCGCTTGTGCAGCTTCCACTGGCCGTACTCTATGGTGTCGGCCAGGAACATCAGCATCAGCAGCTGGATAAAGGCCTGCCCCACGAAGATTATCACGGCGGCGGCGGCGATCAGCACGATGGAGTGCTCCGCGAAAAAGAACACCGCGTAGCCCGCCACGACCAGTATGGTCGCGCCGGTATAAAGCTGCTTCCTGTCGTATTTTTTGGAGAACAGCGGAAACACCATCAGCGCGCCCAGCTGGGCCACGCCGCACACGCCGGCCAGCACCGGGTACATGTTGATATCGCCGAACAAATACTGCATGTAGTAGGTGGCAAAGCCCGTGGTGGTGCAGTAGCCCACCATGAAAAGCGCCATGGCCAGGGTGGTCCACATCAGCTGGTCGTTTTTGGTCAGGGCCTCCCACATCTGCTTCAGGCTGGTGCCTTTCTCCTGCTTGAAGCGGCCCAGATCCTCCTTCACGCCGAATATGGGGAAGCAGAGGAAGGCGAGGTACACCGCGGAGATCACCGCGGCCACCGTGAACCAGGCCCCCGGCGTGTTGCCCAGCGCCTTGGTCACGGGCTGCCAGCCCACCATGACGATGTACATGCCCACGTTGGCGCATATGCGGGCGAAAGCGCCGAAGCTTTCGCGCTGCTTCTGATCCACGGTCAGGGTGGGAAGAAGCGTCCAGTAGGCAATGTCGTTGATGCCGTAGCTGACGTCCCACAGGATGTATGCGATGGCGAAGACCACCACGAAAGCCGTGCCTGAGCCCACGTTGCCGAACATGACGAGATAGAACGCCACGCTCAGCACTCCGCCCACGGCGATGCAGGGCTTGAACTTGCCCCAGGGGGAGTGGATGTTGTCGATGATGAGCCCGGTTATGGGGTCGTTCAGCGCGTCGCATATGCGCAGCACCGACAGCACCAGACTGACCGACGCGAAAACGGCCAGCGGCAGCGACAGTACGTTGGAGAGAAAGTACAGCAGGGCGTTGGCCTCGAAGGCGTAGAACATATCCCTGCCCACAGTGCCCAGACCGAAGAAGTATTTGTTGCGCCTATCTGTTTTTGTCATGTCCGCGCTCCTCCGTGATCAAATATAATTCAGAACCGAAATCGCCCTGATTGCGGGAATTCTTGTCGTAACCCGCGCCGGTGAAGCGTCCCGCGGGCGCGAAGCCCGCCATGAGGGTCTTTCCCGAAGCCGTGAAGACCTCGCCGCCGTCGGGCATGGAATACAGTCCGTCCGCCGCCCGCAGCACCGCCCCGTGGACGGATATGCGCACGGGAGAGATATATTTTATCAGCGAGCCGAAGTCGCCCACCCTCAGGCGCACGGGGCGACTTTCCACCCTGTAGCGCTTCCCGGCGTCCAGCCCGGAAAAGCGCAGCTTTTCATAGCCGGGCGCGGCGTGGACCAGCCGCCGGAAAAATCCGGCCGCCGTCTCCCCGCTCCCCGCGGCCTGCCAGCCCACCCAGCCCTCCGGCGCCGGAAGCCGGGTGAATTCGCCGAACTGGAAGGTCCTGCGGTGGGCCTTGTAAAACGCGATCTGCGCCTTTATCTCCCGCTCCTCCACCGGCAGCAGATCCCCCAGATCCAGCTCGTAGCCCAGAGCGCCGAAGAAGGACACGTTGCCCCGGGTGTGCAGCGGCGTTCTGCGCAGGGTCTGGGCGTGGGGCGAGGCCGAGACGTGTGCGCCCATGCAGGACTGGGGATAGAGGTACGAAAGTCCGCCCTGTATGTCCAGCCGCTCGATGGGGTCGGTGTCGTCGGAGCACCATATCTGGGGCGAAAAGCACAGCATGCCCAGATCGAAGCGGTTCCCGCCGGAGGCGCAGCTTTCCAGCAGCACGTCCGGCCGGGAAGCGAATATGCGCCGCAGCACGTCGTACAGGCCGAGAACATATTCGTGGGCCTTCGCACCCACGGCGCAGGAGTTGCGGTTCATGTCCCACTTCACATAGGATATGTCCGCCCCGTCCAGCACGCCGGACACGGAGGAGACGATATAATCCCGTACCTCGCTTTTGGTGAGGTCCAGCAGCAGCTCGTGCCGCGACAGCAGCCCGTCACGCCCCGGCTCGGTGAGCGCCCAGTCTGGATGAGCGCGGAAGAGCCCGCTGTCAGGGTTCACCGCCTCCGGCTCGAACCAGAGGCCGAACTTCATGCCCATGCGGCCGATCTTCGCCGCCAGGCCGTCCAGCCCGTCGGGCAGCTTTTTCCTGTTGACCTCGTAGTCGCCCAGCCCGGCCCGGTCGTCGTTTCTCTCCCCGAACCAGCCGTCGTCCAGCACGAAAAGCTCGCAGCCCAGCTTTTTTGCCCGGCGGGCCAGCTCTGTAAGCCGCCGCTGGTCGAAGTCGAACATGCAGCCCTCCCAGTCGTTATAGAGGACGGGCCGCGCCCGGTACCGCCAGGCGCGGGGCACGATGTGGCCGTTGACAAAATCGTGCATCACACGGGACATGCCGTTGAAGCCCCTGTCGGAGAAAGCCAGCACGGCCTCCGGGGTCTCAAAGCTCTCCCCGGGTGCCAGCTTCCAGCGGAAGTTTGCCGGGGACATGCCCTGCATCACCCGGGTGAGCCCCTGCAGGGAACGCTGGGCGGAAGCGTAATGATTGCCGGAGTACACCAGATTGAAGCCGTACACCCTGCCGCTGTCCTCCCCCGCGCCCTTTTCGGCCAGCATGAAGCCGGGATTGGCCCGGTTGGAGGAAAAGCCGGTCACGCTCTCGCTGACGGCTCTGGCGCCCCCCACCGGCGTGACGCTCCTGCGCCCCTCGGCTATCCAGCCGCCGGAGAAGGTGTGCATGTCGTATTCGCCGGCAAGGTCGACGCACATGCTCATGAGCCTGCGGATATAGAGATTCCCGGTCCCGGTATTTTTCAGCACCGCCCTGCGCGTCAGCGCCGGGCCGAACTGGGTGTAGTACAGCGTGAGCTCCGCCCCCAGCGCGGCGTCCCGCAGCGTGACGGCCAGGGTCTTCCCGCCGCCCTCCGCCTGGGGCAGCCCGCATTTCATGGGCGCGCCGCCGTCTGTTATCTCATAGCCCGCGAAGCGGAAATCCGTGCCCGCCGCGCCGGAGTCCGTCTCCAGCTCCGCAGGGCTCTCCCGGTAGTCCCCGGAGCCGGAGCCGCTCCACTCCAGCGGCATGGCGTCCTGGCAGCTCGCCCCGTCGTCCTCCCGCAGGAGCACGGCGCAGCCCCAGCCCGTGCCCGGCTTCAGGGCCAGCGCCCCGGCGTCGGCCATGGAAACCGGCGGGCCGAAGCAAAGCTGCTCCGGCAGGCCGTAAGCGTTCACCCGGAACATGTACGACATCTCCGGCGAGCTTATATGAAAAACTCCGTTTTTGTATTCGATCATCTCACGCAGTACTCCTCCGGGGCGACGTATTTTTCGTACATCTCCTCCGTGACGCCGCCGCGGGCTATGGCCTCGGCGTAAAACCGTCCGGAGTCTTTCACCGTCCGCTTCTGGTCGGCGTAATCCACGTGCACCAGACCGAAGCGGGCGCTCTCCCCCTCCAGCCACTCGAAATTGTCGCAGAAGCACCAGTGGTAATACCGCTGGAACGGCAGCCCGGAATCCACCGCCGCCTTCAGATGGTCGCAGATGTAGCGGGCGCGGTAAGCGTCGGTCATATCGCAGGTGCCGTTTTCCGTGACCCAGATGGGGCGGTCCAGGACTTTACGGAGCTTGGCGGCGCAGCGCACCAGCCCCTCGGGGTATATCTCCCAGCCCAGATCGTTTTTCGGGCAGTTTTCCCGCACGCCGTCGGCCAGGCCGAACACGGCGGAGCGGGAATAGTAATTCACGCCGATGAAGTCGGAATACTCGCCCATGGGCACGATATACGGGCTTCTCAGCGGGGCGATGAAGTCGCCCCGCATGGCGGCGCGGGTCACGGCCCCCTGAAAGCCCCACTCGGCGGCTTTGGCGGCTGCGATGTGTACGGGATTTTTTTCGTCCATGGGATCGAAGGCGCGGACATGGTTGGCAAAGCCCACCATAGTGTCGCCGAAGCCCATATCCCGGCGCATTTCGTGTATCAGATTGTAGGCCTGTATGTGGCACCAGGCCATGTTCGACAGCACCCGGAAGGTCTCCGGGAACGACTTTTTCCCCGGCGGCCAGTCGCCGAATGCGTAGCCGTTGACGGCGTAGATGTTGGGCTCGTTTATGGTTATATACTCGCTTACCAGGTCGCCGAAGTTTTCCACCGCCAGCTCCGTGAGCTCCAGAAAGTAGTGCAGGTTCTCCCGCTCCGCGAAGCCGCCCAGATTTTCAAACCACATGGGGTTGGTGAAGTGGTGGATGGTGAGGAGCGGGTCTATGCCCTTTTGGCGCATATACTCTATCTCCTGCCGGTAGCGCGCGGCGGCGGCCGGGTCTGGCCTGCCCGGCTCCGGCACCAGACGCGACCACTCCACGCCGAAGCGGGCCGCCCGGATGCCCAGGGAAGCCATCAGATCCACGTCCTCCCGCCAGCGGTTCCAGTGGTCGTCGGCCACGGCGGGATCGGAGCCGTCCTTTATGTGTCCCCTGGCGTACCAGTCGTTCCAGCTGTGGTCGGTGAAGCCGCCCTCTATCTGCGTGGCGGCTGACGACACGCCCAGTACGAAGCCATCCGGAAAGGCAAATTCCATGCTGACCGCCTCCCTTGCGATATTGCGTCATTTTCCAATATTTTAGTCTGCCGCACCCCTCCGTGTCAATCGGCAGATGACGAAAGGGCCGGAGCGTGATATAATATTTTCATCAAAGCTGAAATCCGGGAGGAAAAATCAATGGAGCGCACGCGCTGGTACAAAAACATGGTCTTCTATCAGATCTGGCCCAGGAGCTTCAAGGACGGGAACGGCGACGGCATGGGCGATCTGTTCGGGGTCTGCGAAAAGCTGGACTACATCAAGTCGCTGGGTGCGGACGGCATATGGTTTTCGCCGCTGTACCCCTCCCCCGGCGCGGACTGCGGCTACGACATCGCCGACTACATGGACATCGCCCCGGAATACGGCGGGCTGGAGCAGTTCAAAAAAGTGCTCGCCGGCGCACACCAACGTGGCATGAAGGTCATCATGGATCTGGTGATAAACCACACCAGCGACGAGCACCCCTGGTTCCAGCAGAGCCGCCGCCGGATAGAGCCATACACGGATTATTACATCTGGCGGCCCGCGAAGCCCGACGGCAGTCTGCCCAACAACTGGGACAGCATGTTTGAGGGAAAGATATGGCAGTGGGACGATGTGCGGGGCGAATACTACATGCACATCTTCGCCGTGAAGCAGCCCGATCTGAACATGGACAATCCCCTGGTGCGGGAGGAAGTGAAAAAGATACTCCGCTTCTGGCTGGACCTGGGGGTGGACGGCTTCCGTGAGGACGCCATCACCTTCATTTCCAAGACAGAGGGCCTGCCGGACGACCGCATTCTGCCCGCCAGCCGGGGACTTTTCTACTATAACCACGGCCCCCGCATCCACGAATACCTGTCGGAGTTCCGCCGGGACGTTCTCTCCGGCTACGACTGCATGACCGTCGCCGAGGCGCCGCTGGTGACGCCGAAGAAGGCCCTTGAATACATCGCTGAACCGGACGGCGAGCTGGACATGGCCATCCAGTTCCAGTGCATGTGCGCCGACTGCTTTCTTTCTGATTACTATCCCATTCCGTTTTCCCTGCCGCTGATGAAGCGCTCCTTCGGCTCCTGGCAGCGGGGGCTGGAGGGAAAGGCGTGGAACATGCTGTACATCGAAAATCACGACCATCCCCGCATCATCTCCCGCTACGGCAGCGAAAAGTACCGCACGGAGAGCGGCAAGGCGCTGGCCGCGGCGTATCTGTTTTTAAAGGGCACGCCCTTCATATATCAGGGGCAGGAGCTGGGTATGACTAATTTCCGCCCGGAGCGCGCCGATATGTACGAGGACGTTCAGACCCGGTACCAGTACAAGGTCTGGCATCCTCACGCCCCCGAAAAGCTGCGGCTTGCCCGGCTGTGGCGCGCCTCCCGCGATTCCGCCCGCACGCCGGTGCAGTGGACCGGCGGCAAAAACGCGGGCTTTTCCGACGCGGAGCCCTGGTTTTTCGTAAACCCCAATTACCGCGAGGTGAACGCGGAGCGCGAGGAGGCCGACGCCGATTCCCTGCTGAATTTTTACAGGGCGGCGGTGAAGCTGCGCAAGTCGCTCCCCGTGGTGGCAGAGGGCAGTTACAGAGAATGGTACGCCGCCTCCCGTCAGCTCTATGTATACGAGCGCAAAAGCCCGGAGCAGCGGCTTCTGGTGGTATGCTCCTTCACGGCAAAGCCCGTGCGCTTTGCCGCGCCGCCGGGCTTCGACCTCTCCCGCGGCCGCCTGCTGCTGAAGAATTACGGCGGCGGGATTACGGATAACGGCTTCACCGCGAAGCCGTATGAAACGCGGGTATATCTGTTTGAATAAAAAAATTCCGCTCCTGATGGAGCGGAATTTTTTTGCCGAAAATTATTTTTCCAGAGCCTTGTGGACCCAGGCTGCCAGCGCGGCGCCGATGAACGGCGCGACTATGAACACCCACAGGCAGGAGAGCGGGGCGGCGTTGCCGCTTATGGCGGCGACCACCGCGGGGCCGATGCTGCGGGCCGGGTTCACGGAGGTGCCCGTGAGGCCTATGCCCAGAATATGTACCAGCGTCAGCGTGAGGCCGATGACCAGACCCGCGAAGGAGCCGTGCTTTGCCTTCTTGGAGGTCACGCCCAGCACCGCCGTCACGAAGATGAAGGTCAGCACTATCTCCACCAGCACTCCGGCCCCGGCGCTGCCGTTCACGCCCGCCAGACCGTTGGAGCCGAAGCCGCCGGTCATATCGGTCACTCCGCCCAGCCCGAAGATAGCGGCGAGCAGGCCGGCGCCGGCCAGCGCGCCCAGACACTGGGCCGCGACGTAAAGCACGAAATCCTTGCCGCTCATGCCGCCGGTCATATAAACGCCCAGGGACACGGCCGGGTTCACATGGCAGCCGGAGACGTTGCCGATGGAATACGCCATGGCGACGATGGACAGACCGAAGGCCAGCGCCGTGAGGACGTAGCCGCAGCCGTTATCTGCGCCGCAGCCCACCAGCATGGCAGTACCGCATCCCATTGTCACCAGAACCATTGTGCCGATGAACTCGGCAAAAAACTTTTTCATGTACATTCTTCCTTCCGTAATTTACATAACGCCCTGATTGTACCACTTACGGAGGAATTTGCAAGTGTTCCGGGCAGCTTATATTCTCGTTGTCCAGTATATCCACGCCACCTTGGCGCGCACCGCGTCGGAGATCGGCCCGGATCCGGCCATGTCGTTGGCGACCTCGATGGCCGCCGCCCGCACTTCTTCTCCCGGTTCCCCGTCGAAATACCGGCTCAAAAACCGCTCCGCGCTCTCCCGCGGCGTGCGCACGTCGCACCAGTCGTAATCCGCATATTTCACCAGCGGCGTGAAGTCCGCGGCGGACACCGCCCGGATGAGCTCCCCGCAGTCCTTCTCCAGATCGCGCCCGCCGGGCTTTTCGGGCAGACCCAGGCGTCTGAGGAATTCGTCCCGCACCGGCTCGTCCCACTTGTAAAACCGGGTGGCAAAGCACCAGCCGTCGGTGACGGCGCTCATTTTCTCCACGGTCTGCACGTCGCATACCGCGGGGGACATGGTGGAAATGGCAAGATCGAATTTATTCGCGAAGGCGGGGCCGACCGTGGGCACGTCCCGCCAGTCGCCGCATACCGTGCACCAGCTTCCACCGGCTTCGGAGAGATTTTTTTCCGCGAACTCCAGCATTTTCGGCGATATGTCCGTCAGCGTGACGCTGCAGCCCATGGCCGCCAGATACGCCCCGTATTTGCCCACGCCGCAGCCGATGTCCAGCACCCGGCAGCCGGGGGCCAGGCCGCATTCCTCCTTCAGAAAGGCCATCAACGCGGCGTTGTATTCGTTCTGTCCCCGCTTGAAGGCCCCCTGAAACGCGGAGGCCTCCCCGTCCCATTTTCTGACGGTCTCATCCATATTTGTCCGCTCCTTTCACTTCTCTCCGGCGCGGTTTCACGCCGTGAAGTACGCTATGGCCGCGATCAGCCACAGGTGCGCCGGATAAAAGACATAGAAAAAGTACTTGTTGAATTTCCCGTTGGGGCCCCGCCGGCCGTTATAGAGGTACATGAACGGCAGCACGGTTATGAAAAGCCAGTCGCTGTTGAAAAGCAGCATGTTCACGGTCTCCGCCGCCGTGGGGTACCGGACGTAGGACAGGGCCAGCAGCAGGGCGGACATGGCGGCGTACAGGAGATTGCGGAGCTTTATCCTGTCCCGGCAGAAATAGGTTATCAGCATGAACGGCACCACCACCGGGAAGCCCTCGCCGAACCAGAACCCCGCGGCGCAGGCTGCGGCGGCGCACACAGCCCGGCCGGCCGTCAGCGCCCGCCTTTTCCCGGCGCTCCACAGCTCGCTGCCCGGCACCGGCGTGCACAGGGCGTTGAGCAGAAGCTCGCCCACTGCCAGCGTGAAAAATATGTTGTTGTGTATTTCCACGCCTCTGGGCGCGAACAGACGGTTCAGCAGTGCGTTTCCGGCGAACATGGCGAAGGCCCAGATGAAGAGCCGGGCGTTGTACCGCGCCCTGTCGCGGGTGTGCAGGAAGCCCTCCACCGCCATGTAGGCGAACCACACCGCCACGCAGCGGGTCAGCGCGTGGAACACGCCCTCCCACAGCGGCGGCACCAGCCCCGGGATGTGGGGCAGGTGGTCGAGCACCATCAGCATGGCCATAAAGAGTTTTATCTGGAAGGCGTTGAATTTTTTCGTGTCAGTCATATGAAGCTCCGCAAATATTTATCGCCAGCAGTATATCATATAAATGCGGGAGATTTTATTAGCTTTTATTAATTGTTGCCGCAAAACTGTAAAAAAACGGATGAAATCGTCGGCGGGTCATGTTAGAATGGGGCTATCTTTACCCGTGCCGAAGGAGATGCAACGCCCGATGAAAAAGCTGTTCGCCGCCGCGCTTATGTCCGCCGCGCTTATATCCGCCGCGTATGCGGACTCCGCCCCCGCCGTCAAAACCAGCCCCTGGGCGCAGAATATCGTGGTGGAGGCATATTCCGACGGACTGGTGTCCCCGGATTTCGACCTGGGCGGCGACTATACCCGCCGGATCACCCGGCTGGAGCTGGCCCGTCTCACGGCGGACTTCACAGCGGCGGAAAAGGGCGAGACGACGGCGGAGCTCGCCGCGGAATGCGGCCTCTCCCTGCCCGAGGGCTGGGAGGCGGCGGGAGCGCTGACCGAGGGCTCCGCATTTTCCGACACCGACAGCGCGTACGCCGCGCTGTCCGCCAGGCTGGGCATAGCCGCGGGCAGCGGCGGGCTCTTCCGGCCGGACGCGCCGGTCACCCGCGCCCAGGCCGCGGCCATGCTCCATCGCTGCATGGCCTTTCTGGGCGTGACGGAGGCCGACTCCATGCCCCTGTGTTTTTCCGACGGCTGGGCCTTTCCCGACTGGGCCAGGGAGGATATAAAATTCATCTCCGGCCGGACGGACGGGAACGGCGGGGCCGTCATGGGCGGCTCCGGCGGAAGCTTCGTCCCCGGCGGCGGCTTCACCGTGGAGCAGGCCGTGGCGGCGCTTGTGCGCATGCACGCCTCCCTGCCGCTGACGGCGGTGTGCGATAACTGGCGCTCCGCGCCGGGCTACGACATCCGGCGCGTGGTAATGACCTTCGGCGGGGACTGCACCTTCGGCCGGGACAGGGACATGGGCTATTCCGGCTCCTTCGACGAGATGTACGACAGGAAGGGCGAAAACTACTTTTTCTCCGGCATCCCGGAATTTTTCAGCGACGATCTGACCATGGTGAATTTTGAGGGCACCCTGACGGACGCGGTGAAGCCGGCCGTGAAGCAGTTCGTCTTCAAGGGCAGGGCCGCCTACGCCCGCGTGCTCACCGCCGGAAGCATAGACGTGGTGACCGTGGCCAACAACCACTCCATGGACTATCTGCAAAAGGGCTACGGCGACACGCTGGAAAATCTGGCGCCCTATGTGACGGTTACGGGCTACGGAGATCTGCCCGTCGTGGACGTGAACGGCGTGCGCATAGGCTTCGCCGCAAACACCGGCTGGAGCTTCGACGCCGCCCAGCGGGCATTCATCGACAACGCCGTGAAAACTCTCCGGGCCAACGGCGCGGACATCGTGATCTTCAGCTATCACTGGGGCGTGGAGCGCAGCTACCACAGCAACGAGACTCAGCGCGCCATCGCCCATTACTGCATCGACAGTGGCGCCGATCTGGTGATCGGACAGCACCCCCACGTGGTGCAGGAGACCGAGACCTACAGGGGCAAACAGATAGTGTACTCCCTGGGCAATCTGGTGTTCGGCGGCAATTTCAATCCCTCGGAAAAGAACTGCCTCATCTACCGCCAGAGCTTCTATGTGGACCTCTCCAGCCGCCTGCCCGTGCACGAGACCCACGCCGCCGTGCATTACCGGGTCTCCTCCGTCAATTACCGCAACGATTACCACCCCGTGCGGGTGGGATAATAATAATCAGCTGCCGGCAAAATTCTGCCGGCAGCTTTCTTTATCCTTTTTTATACGGCGAAAAGCTCTCCGGGGCAAGCTCGCCCAGGGTGTATATCTTTATTTCCCCGGCGCCGTTCGCCAGAACAACTTCGAATTTTTCCGGGTCGCAGAACTCCAGCATCACCTGCCGGCAGACGCCGCAGGGACTGCTGAAGCCGCGATCCTCCGGATCGCGCCCCTTGAAGCTGCCCACGACGGCGATGGCGGAAAAGCTCCGCTCTCCCTCGCTTACGGCCTTGAATATCGCCGTGCGCTCCGCGCAGTTGGTGGGGCCGTAGGCGATATTTTCGATGTTGCAGCCGGTGTAGACCGCGCCCGCCGCCGTCTGCAGCGCGGCGCCCACATGGAAGCCCGAATAGGGGCAGTAGGCCTTTTCGGCGGCCTTCCACGCCGCCTCCGCCAACGGGGCGTACCCGCTTTTATCCATCGTCTCTCTGCGCACCAGTGAACTCCTTTCCCGTTCGCCATGCCGAACAGCATGGGCTTTTTCTCCGCCGAGGCTTTGCCCCGCGTCCGGAGCGCGCAGCAAAAGCAACTCAAAACAAGCAAAAAATGTTGTATGTGTGTTTGCCGCGTCTTTGTTTTATATTGTATCGTAATTGTTTTTGTAAAGCTGCGCTTCCTTTGGCATTATGTGGCTAATTTATCCAAGAAAATGCTGGTAATTTTTCTCCGCTCTGCTATAATATAACATCATGCAATCAAAAACAACATCCACTTGCATGATTTATTTATTGGGGGGGAATGATATGCTGTCAGTTGACAGGCAGGACGCAATAAAGCAGATCCTGCTGGAGAAAAAGAGCGTGACTGTCTCCGAGCTTGCGGAGAGGTTCGGAGTGACGTTCGAAACGATACGCAGGGACTTCCGGGCACTCGAAAAAGAAGGAATACTCAAAAAGACCTACGGCGGCGCGGTACTGCGCCAGCGAATGAATCACGACGTGAACTTTCAGGTCCTCAGTCACATAATGGTGGATGTTAAACGCGGCATGGCCGCGGTGGCCGTGGATTTTGTCACGCCGGGAGACTGCATTTACCTCGATTTTTCCACCACCTGTCTGTGTGTGGCAGAACAGCTGGGGACAGTCCCTGTAAATGTGATCACCAATTCGCTGGAGGCCATGAACGTGCTGTCCCGCAGCAAGGACGTGAACCTCTACTCCTGCGGCGGCTGCTGGGACCCGCACAACTGCGCGTTCATGGGGCAGTCCGCGGTGGAAAGTCTGTCGCATTTTCATCTGGACAAGGCCTTCATATCCTGCCGCGCCGTCAGCATGCAGAGCGGCATCAGCGACTCCACCCAGGACGAGGCTCAGCTCCGCCGGCAGATAATCGAATCCTCGGACGAGGTCTATCTGATCGCGGATCACACCAAGCTGGACAAGAACGCCTTTGTCAACACCTGCGGCTTCGGAAGTATCACGGCGATGATAACCGACCAGCCGCTCAGAAGCGACTGGCGGGAATTCCTGGACAACGCCGGGATACCGTATTACAGCAGCGCGGAAAGGACAGCTGAGGCAAGGGTATAAGAACAAAAAATCCGCCCCGTAGGGGGCGGATTTTTCATATTGTCTCCCGCTGGAAGGGCTCCAGCAGGCAGCGGACGTCTGGTATGACCGTCTCCCCGGCAGCGGCTGCCATGGCCGCTGCGCGGTAGCCCTCGGTATCGTCGGGGGCGAAGGGCAGGTGGCACAAAAACAGGTGTTCCGGCCTTATGACCTCCTCGGCAAAGCGTCTGCCGCGGGAGAGCGTCAGCCACGGGAAGTCCAGCACGGCGATGTCGGGCCGCCTGCCGTCCAGCCAGTCGGCCAGCTCCGGCGCGCACACCGCGCAGTCACCGGCGTGCAGCACGGTGACGCCGAGGCAGCTTATGAGATAGCCCCAGTGGGGCGTGTCAGCGTATTCCCTGCCCTCGTGGGTGAGCCGCCGAGCCTCCAGCTCCATATCCCCCACCCGGCAGCGGAAGGTGAGGCCCATGGGCGCTATGGTGCGGCCGCCCCCCTCCGGGGAAATGAAGGCCGCGCCGCTCCAGCGCCGCAGGGCCTCGCCCCACAGCACGGGAGAGAAATGATCCGGATGGCCGTGGGTGGCCAGCACCAGTTCCGGCCCCTCAGGGCCGAAGGCGCTCCACAGCGCCGGCAGCATGTCCGGCGTCACCGTGCTCCAGCTCCTGGTCTTTTTCCCGTGCAGGGCGTCGATCGCGCAGCCGTGCCCGCCGAAATCCAGCAGCACGCCGGAGCTGGCCGTCAGCGTGACGGCGCATCTTCCTTTTTCCATTTCGCGGCCTCCACAGAATCGTTGTCGGAATCCATTCTATCAGGACTTACGTCCATGGGCAATACTTTGTTCCCGCAGCGGCGGGCGCAGGCGGAGCAGTTCCCGCCGCAGCCGGAGCAGCTCCCGCCGCAGCCGCAGCCCTTGTGCCGATGCATGCTCCGCAGGGCGAAAACTATGCCCGCGGCCACCCCGGCCAGCAGTATCCAGTCAGGTGCGCTCATACCAGCAGCCCTCCCACAAGGTAGACCAGCCAGCCCGCAAGCCATGCCACGCAGCACTGCATCAGCGCCACGCCCGCCGCCTTGGCTCCGCTGCCCAGCTCCCGCTTCACGGCGGCGATGGCCGCCACGCAGGGGGTGTACAGCAGGGTGAACACCAGAAAGCTCACGGCGGAGAGGGGCGTGAACAGGCCGGACAGCGCCGCCGGCAGCTGGGACATACCGGTATCCAGCAGCACCGTCAGGGTGGACACCACGGCCTCCTTGGCCGTGAAGCCGGAGATGAGCGCCGTGGTGATGCGCCAGTCGGCAAAGCCCAGGGGCGCGAATACCGGCGAGATGAACCGGCCGATGAGGGCCAGAAGGCTGGCCGAGCTGTTGGAGACCACGTTCAGCCGGGTATCGAAGGTCTGCAAAAACCAGATTATCACCGTGGCGATGAAGATTATGGAGAAGGCCCTCTGCAAAAAGTCCTTGGCCTTGTCCCACAGCAGCATCCCCACGCTTTTTGCGGAGGGCAGGCGGTAGTTCGGCAGCTCCATGACGAAGGGCACGGGCTGGCCCCTGAACCGTGTGCTCTTCAGCAGCAGCGCCACCAGTATGCCGATGACGATGCCCGTGATATAAAGGCATATCATCACCAGCGCGCCGTTTTTGGGGAAGAACGCCGCCGTGAACACGGCGTAGATGGGTATCTTGGCGGAGCAGCTCATGTACGGCGTGAGCAGGATGGTCATTTTCCTGTCCCGGTCGGAGGACACGGTGCGGGAGGCCATGATGGCCGGCACGGAGCAGCCGAAGCCGATGAGCATGGGCACAAAACTGCGCCCGGACAGGCCGATCTTTCTCAAAAGCCGGTCCATGACGAAGGCCACCCTGGCCATGTAGCCGGTGTCCTCAAGGATGGAAAGGAAGAAGAACAGCACCACGATTATGGGCAGGAAGCTCAGCACGCTGCCCACGCCGGCGAACACGCCGTCGATTATCAGCGAGTGCACCACCGGGTTGATGCCGTAGGCTGTGAGGCCCGCGTCAACCACCCCCGTCACCCAGTCTATGCCCAGGCTCAGCCAGTCGGAGAGCGCCGAGCCGATGACGCCGAAGGTGAGCCAGAACACCAGGAACATGACGCCCAGGAATACCGGTATGGCCGTGTATTTTCCCGTGAGCACCCTGTCGATCTTCATGGAGCGGCGGTGCTCCCTGCTCTCGTGGCACTTCACCACGGATTCCGCCACCACCTTTTCGATGAAGGCGTAGCGCATGTCGGCCAGAGCCGCGTTTCTGTCCAGCCCCGATTCGGTCTCCATCTCCACCACGCAGTGCTCCAGCAGCTCCTTCTCGTTCTGGTCCAGCTCCATCTCGTTTTCGATGGCCTCGTCGCCCTCGATGAGCTTTGTGGCGCAAAAACGCGCCGGTATCCCCAGTCTGTCGGCATGGTCGCCGATGAGATGCACCGCGGCGTGGATGCAGCGGTGCACCGGGGAATCCGGCGCGCAGAAATCCGTTACCTTGGGATAATTTTTCTCCCGGGCGGTCTGTACCGCCCTGTCCACCAGTTCCGATATGCCCTCGCCCTTCACGGCGCTGATTGGCACCACGGGTATGCCGAGGGCCTCGCTCATTTTCTCAACGTCTATGGTGCCGCCGTTGGCGCGCACCTCGTCCATCATGTTCAGCGCCAGCACCATCGGCACTCTGAGCTCTATAAGCTGCAGCGTGAGATAGAGGTTGCGCTCGATGTTCGTGGCGTCCACGATGTTGATTATCCCGTCGGGCTTCTGGTTGCAGATATAATCTCTGGAGACGATCTCCTCCTGAGTGTACGGCCTCAGGGAATAGATCCCAGGCAGATCCACCACGGTGCAGTTCTTCTGTCCGCGGATCTCGCCGGACTTCTGATCCACCGTCACGCCCGGAAAGTTTCCCACGTGCTGGTTGGAGCCCGTGAGCGCGTTGAAAAGCGTGGTCTTGCCGCAGTTCTGATTTCCCGCCAGAGCGAATATCATGCCGCGCCGCCTCCCTGCTCCACCTCGATGCGCAGCGCTTCCTGCCGGCGCAGCGTGAGCTCGTAGCCCCTGATCTGTATCTCTATCGGGTCGCCCATGGGCGCGGTCTTCTGCAGCGTCACCTTCGTGCGGGGCGTCAGCCCCATGTCCAGCAGGCGGCAGCGCAGAGCGCCCTCTCCCCCTACGGCTTTGATGGTCGCCGTGCTTCCGGCCTTCAACTGATCCAGAGTCATGGATCTGCCCTCCTTGTGTTAGTGATTCCTAACTAATCGTATGTTAGCATATCCTAACGCGGTAGTCAATACCCTATTTTCAACATGGGAATTTGCGCCGAAATCCGGGGTTTTCGGAGCCGATTTTTTGTCTAAAACGGCCGCCCGTTTCGTGTTGACTTTGGCCGCCCGGTATGATATTGTGATAAAAATAAATCTTTAAGTACGGTACCGAGATGCCGGCAAGGTTTTATGACAGCGCAGCGCGGGCGTATGGCCGCGCCATATACGTCATATTCACGGCCTTGCTTCGGCAGGGTCGTTTTTTTACGGAGGGGCGCATGAAAGCAGCGTTTTACGGGGCGAAAAAATATCGCGGCGGCACGTTCAGAGACGAGCCGCTTTTCATCGACGGCGGTGCCGTCGTTTCCGCCGTTCCCCAGGGCGCCGAAGAATTTCATTTCGATAATTTTCATATCTTTCCCGGTTTCGCGGATGTGCACGTTCATCTGCGGGAGCCGGGATTTTCTTATAAGGAGACCATGGAGACCGGCACGGCTGCCGCGGCCCGTGGCGGCTATACGGCGGTGTGCGCCATGCCAAACCTGTCCCCGGTGCCGGACTCGGCAGAGCATCTGGAGGAAGAGCTCTCCGCCATACGCCGGGGCGCCCGGGTGCGGGTGTACCCCTACGGGGCGCTGACCGCGGGCGAGGACGGCGCGGAGCTCTCCGACATGGACGCTCTTGCCGAAAAGGCGGTGGCCTTTTCCGACGACGGCCGGGGCGTGCAGGACGAGGCGGTCATGCGCCGGGCCATGCTGAAGGCGAAGGCTCTGGGCAAGATAGTCGCCGCCCACTGCGAAGACAAGGCTCTGGTCCGGGGCGGCTGCGTACACGACGGCCAGTACGCCAGGGCTCACGGCCTGCCCGGCATCCCCTCCGAAAGCGAGTGGCGGCAGGTGGAACGGGATCTGCGGCTGGCCAAAGAGACCGGCTGCGCCTACCACGTCTGCCACGTCTCGGCGAAGGAGAGCGTGGAGCTCATCCGCCGGGCTAAGAACGACGGCATCGACGTCACGTGCGAGACCGCGCCCCACTATCTCCTGCTGGACGAGGGCATGCTGGAGGACGAGGGTCGCTTCAAAATGAACCCTCCGGTGCGCGCGCCGGAGGACAGGCAGGCTCTGCTGGACGGGCTGCGGGACGGGACGATAGACATGCTCGCCACCGACCACGCCCCCCACACCGCGGAAGAAAAAAGCGGCGGGCTGCGGAAAAGCCTCATGGGCGTCAGCGGGCTGGAGGCGGCGTTCCCGGCGCTGTATACCGGGCTGGTGCGCGCCGGCGAGATAAGTCTGGAAAAGCTCATTGAGCTCATGTGCGTAAACCCGCGGAAGCGTTTCGGCCTGCCCGGCGGGATCTCGCCCGGTGACGAGGCGGACTTCTGCGCGGCGGATCTGGACGCGAAATTCAAGATCGACGGCTCGGGCTTCCTGTCCATGGGAAAGGCGACGCCCTTCGACGGCATGGAGGTTCAGGGGAAAATAATTTTCACTGCGGTGAAAGGAGAAGCGGTATGGCAAAGCCTGTAAACAGAAAGCTGGTCCTGGAGGACGGCGCGGAATATCTGGGCACGGCCTTCGGCGCGGAGGGCGGCCGGGTGTGCGAGCTGGTGTTCAACACCTCCATGGTGGGCTATCAGGAGATCGTGTCCGACCCGTCCTATACCGATCAGGCGGTGGTGATGACCTATCCCCTCATCGGCAACTACGGCGTCACCGACGAGGATTACGAGTCCAGGACCCCCTCCATCGGCGCCCTCATCGTCTCGGAATACAACGACACGCCCTCCAACTTCCGCTTCACCAAGACGCTGGGCGAGATACTGGAGGAAAACCGCATACCCGGCATCGAGGGCATCGACACCCGCAAGCTCACCCGCAGCATACGGGACGGCGGCAGCCGCCGGGCCTTCATCACCACCCCCGACATGCCCGCCAAGCGGGCGCTGGAGATAATCAGGGCGACGCCGGTGCCCCACGACGCCGTTTCCCGGGTCAGCTGCCGCAAATGCTGGTACTCCCGGACGCCCAACCACAAGTACACGGTGGTGGCGGTGGACTGCGGCATAAAGCTGAACATCGTCCGCAGCCTGAACGCCCGCCGCTGCAACGTGACCGTGGTGCCCTGGAACACCCCGGCGGAGGTCATAGAGAGCATGGCGCCGGACGGCGTGTTCCTCTCCAACGGCCCCGGCGACCCGGAGGACGTGACGCCGGTCATCGAGCTGGTGAAAAAGCTACGGGGCAAAATGCCCATCTTCGGCATATGCCTGGGCCACCAGATGATCGGTCTGGCCTGCGGCGCGCGCACCTACAAGCTGAAATTCGGCCACCGGGGCGGCAACCACCCGGTGAAGAATCTGGAGACCGGAAAGATCGAGATAACCAGCCAGAACCACAGCTACGCCGTGGACGCCGGCTCCCTTGCGGGCACGGGCCTCACGGCCACCCACATAAACCTGCTGGACGGCACGGTGGAGGGCATGAGGAACGCGGACGGCAGCATGTTCAGCGTGCAGTACCACCCGGAGAGCTCCCCCGGCCCCCAGGACAGCGCCTATCTTTTCGACATGTTCATCGATGAAATGAGGAGGTTTGGAGAAAATGCCTAAGAGAACCGACATATCCAAGGTCATGGTCATCGGCTCCGGCCCCATCGTCATCGGGCAGGCGGCGGAATTCGACTACGCCGGCACCCAGGCCTGCCTGGCCCTGCGCGAGGAGGGCTACGAGGTGGTGCTGGTGAACTCCAACCCCGCCACCATCATGACCGACAAGTCCGTGGCGGACAAGATATACATGGAGCCCCTCACCCTGGAATATGTGGCCAAGATCATCCGCTACGAGCGGCCGGACGCCGTGGTGCCCGGCATCGGCGGCCAGACCGGGCTGAACATCGCCATGCAGCTCGAGCGCAAGGGCGTTCTGCGGGAGTGCCAGACCCTGCTGTTGGGCACCTCCGGCGAGAGCATACGCATGGCCGAGGACAGGGAGCTCTTCAAGCAGCTCTGCCAGCGGCTGGGCGAGCCGGTGCTGCCCTCCCGCACCGTGCGCGATATTGAGGACGGCGTGCTGGCGGCGCAGGAGATCGGCTACCCCGTGGTGCTGCGTCCGGCCTTCACTCTGGGCGGCACCGGCGGCGGCTTTGCCGACGACGAGACCGAGCTGCGTGAGCTCATCAAAAACGCCCTCAAGCTCTCCCCCGTCCACGAGGTGCTGGTGGAAAAGAGCATCAAGGGCTACAAGGAGATAGAGTACGAGGTCATCCGGGACTCCAACGACACGGCCATCACCATCTGCAACATGGAAAACGTGGACCCGGTGGGCATACACACCGGCGACTCCATCGTGGTGGCCCCCAGCCAGACCCTCACCAACAAGGAATACCACCTGCTGCGCGACAGCGCCCTGCGGCTCATCCGCGCCCTGAAGATCGAGGGCGGCTGCAACGTGCAGTTCGCGCTGGATCCCCAGAGCTTCGATTACTACGTCATCGAGGTTAACCCCAGGGTGTCCCGCTCCTCCGCGCTGGCCAGCAAGGCCAGCGGCTACCCCATCGCCCGGGTGTCCGCCAAGATCGCCATAGGCATGACCCTGGACGAAATTCAGATCGCCAACACTCCCGCCAGCTTCGAGCCCTCCCTGGACTATGTGGTGATGAAGATGCCCCGCTTCCCCTTCGACAAATTCATCGACGCCAACAACACCCTGTCCACCCAGATGAAGGCCACCGGCGAGGTCATGGCCGTGGGCCGGAACATTGAGGAGAGCATGCTCAAGGCCGTGCGCTCGCTGGAGACCGGCGTGTGCCACATCTGGTCGCCCAAGTTCGACTCCTGGAGCAGGGAGCAGCTGCTGGAATACATCAAAAACGGCACCGACGACCGGCTCTACGCCATCGCCCGGCTGCTGCGCATGGGCACGGATGTGGGCAGCATCTGCGGCGTCACCCAGATAGACCTGTTCTTCATCGAAAAGATACGCCACATCGTGGAGCTGGAGGACGGTCTCCGCGCCCGGCCCTGGGATATCGAGGCCCTGCGCGAGGCCAAAAAGTACGGCTTCTGCGACAGATACATCGCCCGGCTTTGGGACGCGGACGAGCTGGAGGTCTACGATTTCCGCCGGAAGAACGGCGTCTTCCCGGTCTACAAAATGATCGACACCTGCGCCAGCGAATTTGAGAGCTACATACCCTATTTCTATTCCACCTACGCCGACGAGAACGAATCCGCGGTGTCGGACCGGAAGAAGATAATCGTCCTGGGCTCCGGCCCCATCCGCATCGGTCAGGGCGTGGAGTTCGACTACTCCTCCGTCCACGCGGTGATGACCATCAAAAAGGCGGGCGCGGAGGCCATAATCATCAACAACAACCCGGAGACGGTGTCCACGGACTACACCTGCTCCGACAAGCTGTACTTCGAGCCCCTCACGGTGGAGGACGTGATGAACATCGTGGAGCTGGAGAAGCCCTACGGCGTCATCGCCTCCCTGGGCGGGCAGACGGCCATCAATCTGGCCGAGCCCCTGCGGGCCCGCGGCGTGAACATCATCGGCACCGGCGTGGAGGCCATCGACCGGGCCGAAAACCGGGACAGCTTTGAGAAAGTGCTCATGGAGCTGAACATCCCCCGGCCGCTGGGCCGGGCCGTGACGGATATGGAGGAGGGCGTGCGCGCCGCCTCCGAGATCGGCTACCCGGTGCTGGTGCGGCCCAGCTTCGTGCTGGGCGGCCGGGCCATGCAGATCGTGGCCAACGAGGAGATGCTCCGCTACTACCTCAAAAACGCCGTGGAGATCGACGAGAGCCGCCCCGTGCTGGTGGACCGCTACATCGCCGGCAAGGAGGTGGAGGTGGACGCGGTGTGCGACGGCACCGACGTGTTCGTCCCCGGCATCATGGAGCTGGTGGAGCGCACCGGCGTCCACTCCGGCGACTCCATCAGCGTGTTCCCCACCTTCAGCCTGTCGGAAAAGGTGAGAAACGTCATTCTGGATTACACCCGCCGGCTGGGACTGGGCATCGGCATCGTGGGGCTCTACAACATACAGTTCATCGTGGACAAGAGCGAGGACGTGTACATCATCGAGGTGAACCCCCGCTCCTCCCGCACGGTGCCGTTTCTGTCCAAGGCCTCCGGCTACAATCTGGCCGACATCGGCACGCTGGTGATGCTGGGCGTCTCCCTGCGGGAGCAGGGCTTTGCCGGCGCGCCGGCACGGGAAAACAGGCGCTGGTATGTGAAGGCCCCGGCCTTCTCCTTCTCCAAGCTCCGTGGGCTGGACGCCTATCTCTCGCCGGAGATGAAATCCACCGGCGAGGCCATCGGCTACGACGAGAAGATGACCCGCGCTCTGTACAAGGCGCTGCAGGCCTGCGGCATGAACGTGGTCAACTACGGCACCATCTTCGTCACCATCGCGGACGCGGACAAGGAGGAGGCGCTGCCCCTCATCCGCCGGTTCTACGACATGGGCTTCAATATCGAGGCCACCCACGGCACGGCCGTGTTCCTCAAGGAGCACGGCATCCGCACCCGCGTGCGCAAAAAGCTCAGCGAGGGCAGCGAGGAGATCCTGGACTCCATCCGCCAGGGGTATGTGAACTACATCATCAACACCCGCGACATCAGCTCCGCCGGCGTGTTCTCCGACGGCTACGAGATCCGCCAGTGCGCCAGTGAAAACGGCGTCACCACCTTCACGGCGCTGGACACGGTGAAGGCCCTGCTGGACGTGCTGGAGGAGATAACCATGAAGGTGTCCACCATATGAAACGCTCGACGCTGGAAATAGTCTCCAATCTCCCGCTGGCTGGGAACGTGTTTGAGCTCGTGCTGGCCGGGGACGCCGCGCCCTTCGTCCCGGGGCAGTTCGCGGAAATAGAGGTGCCGGGCAAATTTCTCCGGCGGCCGTTTTCCGTGTGCCATGCCGAAGACGGCCGGCTGACGCTGGTATGCCGCGCCGCCGGGAGCGGCACGGAAATACTCTCCGGCATGGGGCGCGGCCGGACGCTGGACGCGCTCACCGGTCTGGGGAACGGCTTCGACCCGGAGAGAGCCGGGGATGCGCCCCTGCTCGTCGGCGGAGGCACCGGCTGCGCCGCCCTGTACGGCCTCTGCCGCGAGCTCATACGCCGTGGAAAAGCGGTCACGGCGGCGCTGGGCTTCGGCACGGCCTCAGATATTTTCTACGCCGAAAAATTTGCCGCGCTGGGCGCCGCAGTCCGGGTATTCACCATGGATGGCACGGCGGGCGAAGCCGGGCCCGTAACCCGCGCGGCGGAGGACGGGAACTACTCGTACTTCTACGCCTGCGGCCCCGCAGCCATGCTCCGGGCGCTGGACGGCGTGGGTGCCGGGGGCGAATACAGCATGGAAGCCCGGATGGGCTGCGGCTTCGGGGCCTGCATGGGCTGCACGGTACAGACCGCGGGCGGCCCCCGGCGGGTGTGCCGGGACGGCCCCGTATTCCGAAAGGGGGAGATAATATGGCCGACACAGCCGTAAAGCTGGCCGGGCTCGAGCTTGCGAATCCGGTCATACCCGCCAGCGGCACCTTCGGCTACGGGCAGGAGTTCGCGGAGCTATACGACCTGAACGTTCTCGGCTCCATCGCCCTGAAGGGCACCACCCTGGCCCCCCGCGCCGGAAATCCCCAGCCCCGCATCGCGGACTGCCCCGCCGGGATGCTCAACTCTGTGGGCCTGCAGAACCCGGGCATAGACAGGGTGCTGTCGGAGGAGCTGCCGAAGCTGGCAAAATTCTACGGAAAGCCCGTCATCCTTAACATCGCGGGCTTCTCGCCGGAGGAATTCGCCCGCTGCTGCGCCAAGTGCGAGGGCACGGAGCAGATCGGCATCATCGAGCTGAACATCAGCTGCCCCAACGTCCACCGGGGCGGGAAAAATTTCGGCGTCTCGCCGGACACGGCTTACGAGGCGATGAAAGCCGCCCGGGCCGCCACCGCCAAGCCCCTCTTTCCCAAGCTCACCCCCAACGTGACAGATATCGGGGAGATCGCCTGCGCCTGCGCCGAGGCCGGCGCCGACGGGCTGTGTCTCATCAACACCGTGCTGGGCATGCGCATAGACCTTGATACCCGGCACACCGTGCTGGCCAACGCCGTGGGGGGCCTCTCCGGCCCCGCAATACTGCCGGTAGCGCTGCGGTGCGTCTATCAGGCGTACGAGGCGGTGAAGCTGCCCATAATCGGCGCCGGCGGCGTATCCTGCGCCGGGGACGTCATCGAAATGCTGCTCGCCGGGGCCTCCGCCGTGGAGGTGGGCGCGGCGAATTTACAAAACCCCTTCGCCTGCCGGGACATCATCGCGGCCCTTCCCGGCGAGATGGAAAAGCACGGCATGGAAAGCTTAAGCGAAATAATCGGAAAGGCGCACTGAAATGGGAAAAGACGTTATAATCGCCTGCGACTTTGCGGGCAGAAGCGAGACGCTGGATTTTCTCTCTCTTTTTGGGGAGGACAAGCCCTTTGTAAAGATCGGCATGGAGCTCTTCTATGCCGAGGGCCCGCAGATAGTGCGGGACGTCAAGGCCCGGGGGCACAGGTTATTCCTCGACCTGAAGCTCCACGACATACCCAACACGGTGATGAAGGCCATGCGGGTGCTGTCCGGGCTGGACGTGGACATGTGCAACGTCCATGCCGCCGGGACCTCCGCCATGATGCGCGCGGCGCTGGAGGGGCTGACCGGGCCCGGCGGCAGAGGCAGCCTGCTCATCGCCGTGACCCAGCTCACCTCTACCTCCGAGGCGCAGATGAACGGCGAGCTGCTCATTCCCGGCACCATGGAAAACACGGTGATGAGCTACGCCAGAAACGCCGCCGCCAGCGGCCTTGACGGCGTGGTGTGCTCGCCGCTGGAAGCGGGCAGGGTGCACGCCGCCTGCGGGGACGCGTTTCTTACCGTCACCCCCGGCATACGCTTTGCCGGCGGCGACCGGGGCGATCAGGCCCGGGTGACCACCCCCGCCATGGCCCGGGAGCTGGGCTCGGACTACATAGTGGTGGGGCGGCCAATAACCGCCGCCGCCGACCCCCTGGCGGCCTATCGCCGCTGCGTCTCGGAATTTCTGGGAAAGGAAGACTGAATATGACCTCTAAAGACAGGATAGCGGAGGAGCTTCTGTCCATCGGCGCAGTGTTTTTCCGCCCGGACGAGCCCTTCATATGGGCCAGCGGCATCAAGAGCCCCGTCTACTGCGACAACCGCCTGACTCTTACGGCGCCGGTGGTGCGCACCGACATCGAAAATTCTCTGGCCGAAACGGTTAAGACCTTCTACCCCGGGTGCCAGGCGCTTATGGGCACCTCCACCGCGGGCATCGCCCACGCGGCCATCTCGGGGCACATCCTGAACCTGCCCATGGGCTACGTCCGGGGCGGGGCCAAGGATCACGGCCGCAAAAATCAGATCGAGGGCAGGCTGGAGCCCGGCGAGAAGGTCGTGGTGATCGAGGATCTCATCTCCACCGGCGGCAGCGTCCTGGAGGTGGTGGACGTGCTGCGTGACGCCGGCGCCGAGGTTTTGGGAGTGGCGAGCATCTTCACCTACGGCATGGAAAAGGGGCTCCGCCGGCTGGCGGAGGCAGAGGTTGAAAACCACAGTCTCACCGATTTCGACGCGGTGGCGGCGGCGGCCGCGCGGCTGGGCTATATAAAGCCCGGGGACGTGCGGCGGCTGCTGGATTTTCGGAACGACCCGTCGGACGAAAGCTGGATCAACTCAGGAAAGGAAGCACAAAAATGAGAAGTCTTATAGACATACGCGACCTTACGCCGGAGGAGATAGATTCCCTCGTCGCCACGGCCAACGACATCATCGCCAACCCCGGGGCATACAGCGAAAAGTGCCGGGGAAAGAAGCTGGCCACCCTGTTTTTCGAGCCCTCCACCCGCACCCGTCTCAGCTTTGAGGCGGCCATGTACGAGCTGGGCGGGAACGTGCTGGGCTTTTCTGAGGCCCAGAGCAGCTCCGCCGCCAAGGGCGAGAGCGTGGCGGACACCGCGCGGACGGTGAGCTGCTACGCCGACATCATCGCCATGCGCCACCCCAAGGAGGGCGCGCCGCTGGTGGCCGCCATGCACGCCTCCGTGCCGGTGATAAACGCCGGGGACGGCGGCCACAACCACCCCACCCAGACGCTGGCCGACCTGCTGACCATCCAGCGGGAAAAGGGCGGCTTTGAAAACCTCACCGTGGGCTTCTGCGGCGACCTGAAATTCGGCCGCACCGTCCACTCCCTCATCGCGGCCATGTCCAGATACCCCGGGCTGAAGGTGGTGCTGGTCTCCCCGGAGGAGCTCAAGCTGCCCAGTTATGTGAAAAACGACGTGCTGAAGAAAAACGGCATCCCTTACGTGCAGACCACAGATCTGGAGAGCGTCATCGGCGAGCTGGATATCCTCTACATGACCCGCGTCCAGCGGGAGCGCTTTTTCAGCGAGGAGGAGTACCTGCGGCTTAAGGACAGCTACATCCTCACACCGGAAAAGCTGAAAAACGCCCGGGCGGATCTGAGCATCATGCACCCGCTGCCCCGGGTGAACGAGATATCTACCGCCATCGACGACGACCCGCGGGCCTGCTATTTCAAGCAGGTGCTCAACGGTAAATACATGCGCATGGCGCTTATTATGATGCTTCTGGGGGTGAAGGCATGAACATAGATTCGATTCAGAACGGCATAGTCATCGACCACATCCCGGCGGGAAAGGGCATGGAGCTCTATGGGCTTCTGAACCTTGAGACGCTGGACTGTCAGGTGGCCATCATCAAAAACGCTCTCAGCAGGAAGATGGGCCGCAAGGACATCATAAAGATCGACGCCGCCATCGACGTGGATCTGGATCTTCTGGGCTACACCGCCCCCGGCGCGACCATCAACATCATCCGGGACGGCGTGCTCGCCGAAAAGAAGACCCCCGATCTGCCGGAGACGCTCACCGGCGTGCTCAGGTGCAAAAATCCCCGCTGCATATCCTGCACCGAGCAGGAGCTGCCCCAGATATTCCGCCTTGCCGACCGGGAGAAGCGGATCTACCGCTGCTTCTACTGCGAAGCCAAGGCCTGAAAATTTTTCTGATACTTAAAACCCGCAGGGGAATGACGATCATTCCCCTGCGGGTTTTTGTGCAATTCAACGATAGTGTTCAAATTTTGACGAAAGGGCTTTACAGGACCGAAAAGCAATCGTATAATGCAGTTACTTCAAATTTTTAAAGTAACTGGAACTGACGCGCTTCATTGCGCGCTCCCCAAAGAAGGAGAAATTACTGTTATGAAATATTCAAGGGAACAGAAATGCATTCTCATGGAGAAGGACCCCACCCTGCGCGGATTCTTTGATATCCTGTGCGCCGACGGTTCTGCTCCGGCCATGTACTGGCTGGAGGACGGACATGAGCGCTCCATGAGCTTTGAAGAGTTCGCCGGCGAGGCCCTGCTCTGCGGTGGCCGGGTCGAGGCCCTGTCCTGCGGCGAGCGCGGCGGCTGGGTCGGCATCGCCGCGGACACCTGCCGCCAGTGGCCGGTGATATACTGGGGCCTCGTCTCCGCCGGGCGCCGGCCTCTGCTGCTGGACGCGGCGCTGGACGGACCCAAGCTGAACGCCCTTATGCGGGAAGCCGGAGCGGTCACCCTGGTGACCGACCGCCCCCGCCGGGATCTGGACGCGGAGCAGTTCACCATGGAAAAGCTTCTCGCCGGCTTCGCCGCGCCCACCGCCGGCGAGTGGGCCGATCTCATGGCCGTGTGCACTTCCGGCACCACCGGGGATTCCCGGGTGTTCGTATACAACGGCCGGGCCGTGTGCCTGCAGGCAGCGGCCATAATCCGCCAGCAGATGGGAGAGACGATCACGGCGGAGGAGCGCGGACCGCTGCGCACGCTGTGCTTCCTGCCCATGAATCACATCTTCGGCTTCATGACCAACCTGGTGTGGACCTGGATGCTGGGATACCCCCAGGTCTTTCTGCGCGACCGGGCGCCGGAGACCATATTCGCCACCTGCCAGGCGCTGGGCGTACAGTACGCCACGGCGGTGCCGCTGCTCATAAACAACATCTGCGCCGGACTGAAAAAACGTCTCGCGGCGGAAACGCCTGAAAAGCAGGCGGCCTTCCGCATGGGCATGGAAATGTCGCTGAAGGCCCAGGAGAAGGACACCATGGAGGGGCTGAAGCTGGCGCGGCAGATATTCGCCGAAGTAGACAACAGCCTTTTCGGAACCAAAATGGAGCAGATCATCATCGGCGGCAGCCACGTGCCGGAGGAAAATCTGCGCATGATAAACGCCCTTGGCTACGCCACCCTGTGCGGCTACGGCATGACGGAGATGGCCGTCACCTCGGCGGAGTGCCGCACCGACCTTGAAAACCGGCTCAGCGGCAGCGTGGGCTGGCCCATGGATATCTCGGAATACCGGGTGATACCCGACGGCGACGACCCCATGCAGGGCGAGCTGTGGATACGCAGCGCGGCCATGCACGTGGCCCGGCTGAAAAACGGCGAGATGCTCCCCCCGGCGCTGAACGCCGAGGGCTGGTTCGAAACCGGCGACGTGGTGCACATGGACCACAACCGGCGCACCTGGATAGTGGGCCGCAGCAAGGACGTCATCGTGGGCGAGTCCGGCGAGAACGTATACCCCGACGAGCTGGAGGACAGCTTCGCCAATCTCCCCGGCGTGGAGCAGTTCACCATACTGGGTCTCACCGGCGCCGACGGCAACGAGAGAGTCGCCATCGTCATGAACGTGGGCCCCAATTACGGCGACCGGGAGTATCTGAACCGGCTCTTTGCCGCGGTGCAGGAGCGGAACAGGCCTCTGCCCGGTATGAAGAAGGCCGCGGTCGTCATCGCGGCCCCCGGAAAGCTGCCCAGCGCCTCCGGCATCAAGGTGCGCCGTATGGAGCTGCGCAGGCAGATAGCGCGAAAGGAGATCGAATTTACTGTGCTTGACGGCAAGTTGGAAAACGGCGGCGCAGGCACCGCCAAAAAGGCAGAGCTCACGGCGGAGGAGCGGGAGCTGAAGGAGCTCAGGGGCCAGGTGCGCCGCACCTTCTCCGAGGTTCTGGACATCGACCCCGCCGAGGTCACCGACACCGCCCATTTTGTCAACGATCTGGGCGGCGACAGTCTGCAGAGCATATCCCTGGCCATAAAGCTGGAGGAAAAATACGACCTGCTCATCCCCAACGAGGCCTTCCAGTCCTGTGTATGCGTGGACGACGTGGCTCATCTGCTGTACCGCCTGCGCCATGGGGAGACGGAGGAGGCCGAGGCGGCTTCGGAGGACAAAACGCCCATCACCCGCTTTGAGGACACCCCGGAGTACGCCGCGTTTCTGGAGCGGCGCAAGGGCATCGACAAGCTGGAGCACGACCCGTATTTCGTCTGCCACGAGTCCCCCCTCACCGACGTGTCCATCATGGACGGCCGGGAGGTGCTGAACTTCGGCTCGTACAACTACGTCTGCATGTCCGGCCGTCCGGAGACCGAGGAGGCCGCCATCGCCGCCATCCATAAATACGGCACCTCCGCCAGCGGCAGCCGCCTGCTGGCCGGCGAGAAAAAGGTGCACGAGGAGCTGGAAGCCGCCATCGCCGGCTGGAAGAATGCGGAATCCGCGCTGGTTCTGGTGGGCGGCCACTCCACCAACGTCACGCTGGTGGGCAACTTCTGCGGCAAAAACGACCTCATCGTGTACGACGCCATAGCCCACAATTCCATCACCGAAGGCTGCCGCCTGTCCGCGGCCGCCTCCAAGCCCTTCCCCCACAACGACATGGAGGCTCTGGAGGGCATATTGAAGACCCAGCGCCGCCGCTTTGAGAAGGTGCTCATCGTGGTCGAGGGCGTTTACAGCATGGACGGCGACATCGCCCCCATCCCGGCTCTGGTTGAACTGAAGAAGCGTTACGGCTGCTTCCTCATGGTGGACGAGGCGCACTCCGCCTGCGTGCTGGGCGAGACCGGCGGCGGCGTGGACGAATATTTCAGCCTGCAGCCAGACGACATCGACATAAAGATGGGCACCCTCAGCAAGGGTCTGGGCACCTGCGGCGGCTACATCGCGGGAAAGAAGTGCCTTATCGACTATCTGCGCTACTCCCTGCCCGGCTTCGTGTTCTCCGTGGGCATCTCGCCCCCGCTGGCCGCGGCGTCACTGGAGGCCATCCGCCTGCTCCAGACCCGGCCGGAGATTCTGGAGAGCCTGCGCAGCAACATACAGGTATTCATGGACGAGGCCCGCAAGCGCAATCTGAACACCGGCCTGGCCGGCAAGACGGCCATAATCCCCATTCTTGTGGGCGCCGACGACGACGCCTTCGCCCTGTCGGTGGAGCTGGGCAACCGGGGCGTTTTCGTCCCGCCCGCCGTGTATCCCGCCGTTCCCCGGGGCAAGGCCCGTCTGCGCTTCTGCGTGACCTCCGGCCACAAGCCGGAGCAGATCGCCCGGGCGCTGGACATACTGGTGGACACCGCCCGGGACATGGGCATAGCCCTGCCCCCCATGGACTGATTGCAAATCCGCCTCCGTCGGATTATACTGTGATAAACAGATTAAAAGATCACAGGAGGTATCCGATATGAGCGAAAGCGGAAGAATGCCGGTGGTGTTCGCCGGGCACGGCTCGCCGATGAACGCGATAGAAGGCAGAGCCAGAGACGGCTGGAGGGCCCTCGGCGAGACCGTGGGCAGGCCGAAGGTGATCGTGGCGGTGTCGGCCCACTGGACCACCCGCGGGCTGCGGGTGAGAACCGCCCCGGACAACCGCCAGATATTCGACATGTACGGTTTTCCCGACGAGCTCTACCGGGTGCGCTACGCGCCCGCCGGCTCCCCGGAATACGCCGCCCGGGCCCTGGAGCTGCTGGGCGCCGCCGCCAAGGCCGACAACAGCTGGGGCATTGACCACGGCGTGTGGTCGGTGCTCTCCGGCATGTTCCCCGGCGCAGACGTGCCCGTGGTCATGGTCAGCGTGGACATGGCCGCCGGCGCGCAGTCCCAGTACGACGCGGGGAAAAAGCTCACCCCCCTCCGGGACGAGGGCGCTCTGATATTTGCCAGCGGCAACGTGGTGCACAATCTCCGCCTGGTGGGCTGGGACATGACCGGCGGCTACGACTGGGCCGACAGCTTCGACTCGCGCATCAAAAGCGCCGTCCTTTCGGGCGACTTTCAGACGCCGGTGGATTACGAAAAACTCCCGGACGCCGGGAAGGCTGTCCCCACCGCAGAGCACTATTATCCCCTGCTGGCCGCGCTGGGCGCCGCCGCGCCGGAGGATGAAATCACCGTGTGGAACGATTACCGGGAGCTGGGCTCCATGTCCATGACCTCGTATCTTTTTAAATAGCAGATAATGAATATGCCGCCGGGAGAGTCCTCCCGGCGGCATATTTTATTTTTCCCCGTCCGGTATTACGCCGTCCAGCTCCTCCAGCCACAGGCGGCACACGGAGTCCGACGGCATGCGCCAGTCGCCCCGGGGCGACAGGGCGGCGGAGCCCACCTTCGGCCCGTCCGGCAGGCACGAGCGCTTGAACTGCTGGGCAAAGAAGCGCCGCACGAACACCCGCAGCCATTTCAGTATGGTCTCGCCGCTGTAATCGCCGCCGAAGGCGTACCGGGCCAGGCGGTAAATTTTCGCCGGGGAGAAGCCGAAGCGGAGAAAATAGTACAGGAAGAAGTCGTGGAGCTCGTAGGGCCCCACCAGCTCCTCGGTCTTCTGCCGGATGGCGCCGTCGTCGGCGGCGGGCAGCAGCTCCGGCGACACCGGGGTGGCGAGGATGTCCTCCAGCACCGTCTCCAGCTCGCCGCCGCAGCGCCGCGCCTCGTGGCGGACGATGTAGCGCACCAGCGTCTTGGGCACGGAGGCGTTCACGGCGTACATGGACATGTGGTCGCCGTTGTAGGTGGCCCAGCCCAGAGCCAGCTCCGAAAGATCGCCGGTCCCCACCACGATGCCGTCTTCCTGATTGGCGATGTCCATCAGCACCAGCGTCCGTATTCTGGCCTGGGCGTTTTCATAGGTCACGTCCCGCTTCTGCGGGTCGTGGCCGATGTCCTGAAAATGCCGCAGCGCCGACTCGCCGATGGGTATCTCCCGCAGCGATGCGCCCAGGCATTCGCACAGCCGCCCCGCGTTGTCCCGGGTCCTGCCAGTGGTGCCGAAGCCGGGCATGGTGACGGCGGTGAGCTCGCCTCTCGGCCTGCCCATGAGATCGAAGCACCGGGCCGCGGCCAGCAGGGCGAGGCAGCTGTCCAGCCCGCCGGACACGCCGATGACGGCTGTCCTGGCGCCCGTGTGCTCCATGCGTTTTTTCAGTCCCGCCGCCTGGATGCGGAGTATGGACTCCGCCCGGGCGGAGAGCTCCCCTCCGGACTCCGGCACGAAGGGGTTTTTCGCCACATAACGGGTCAGCTTCGTCTGTCTTATTTCCTGACGGAACGCCACCCGGCGGCACACGCCCTCCGGCAGGGTGGTGAACGAGGTCTGGCGGCGGCGCTCCCCGGCCAGCCGGGCCAGGTCTATCTCCGAACACAGCAGCGTGTTGTCCCCGAAGGGCGGATTTTCGGCCAGCACCGCGCCGTTTTCCGCGATGATGCCGTGGCCGGAAAACACCATGTCCTGGGTGCTCTCCCCCTGTCCCGCGCTGGCGTAGACATATCCGCACAGAAGTCTGGCCGAGGTGGAGCTGAGCAGCAGGCGGCGGTACTCCGCCTTGCCTATGGTCTCGTTTGAGGCGGAGCAGTTGGCGATGAGCTCCGCGCCGCAGCGGGACAGGGTCTCGCAGGGCGGGCAGGGCGCCCACAGGTCCTCGCACAGCTCCACGCCCACCCGGTAGTTCTCCATGCTCTCGTGGCAGAGCAGGATGTTCTGTCCGAAGGGCACCGGGCGGCCCCGGAACATAAATTCGCCCTCGCCCGGCTCCGCGCCGGAGGAGAACTGGCGCATTTCGTAAAATTCGCCGTAGTTTGGCAGGTACGTTTTCGGTATCAGCGCCAGCAGCTCGCCGCCGCAGACGGCCGCGGCGCAGTTATACAGCTTGCCGCCGTGCCGCACCGGCAGGCCCAGTATCACCAGCGGATACCTCCCGGACGTGGCCTCGCAGACCTGCTCCAGCGCCTCCAGCGCGCCCTGCAGCAGGGTATCGGAGCAAAAGAGGTCGCCGCAGGTGTAGCCCGTCAGACACAGCTCCGGCAGCACCAGCACGTTGGCCCCGGCCTCGTCCGCCTCCCGGATGCGTTTCACGGCCTGGGCCGCGTTGGCCTTCGTATCGGCCAGCGTCGTGGCCATGGTCCCGGCCGCGACCTTAATAAAACCGTCCTTCATATCAATGCTCTCTCCTTTGCAAAAAATAAAAGGGCGCTGTAAGCGAACTTACAACACCCTTGCTGTATTTATGTTACGCAGTATAAGCCGCTTTCCCGGACAAGTCAAGGCAAAAACGGCCGATTCCGCCGGGCGGTTGACGCGGCGGCGGATGTGCGCTATCCTGAAGAAAAAAGAGGAGGCGCGGCGGTGAATATCGAAATACGCGCTCTCGCGGAAGCAGACCTGCCGCTTCTGCTCAAATGGCTGGGCAGAGGCGGCAGGGACGAATATATGCACCGTACGCTCCCCCGCTCGGCATCCGAGGCGGAGGCGTGGTACTCCTGCGCCGGTGAAGGCAGACTGGAGCGCATGGTGGAGCTATACGGCACGCCCATCGGCTTCGCCGGGCTGCGGAACATCGAGCCCCCCGGCGGCGCGGCAGAATTCTGGATCTTCATGGGCGAGGTGGGCTACAACAACATTAGGAGCACCGCCGGCGCGGCGGAGCTGATGCTGAAGGCGGCGTTTCACGAGCTCAGGCTGGGCCGGGTGTACCTGTACGCCGAAGCCGGAAACTCAGAGCTCCGGGAGCTGATGGAGCGAAGCGGCTTCCGCGCTGAAGGCCCGGCGGGCGGCAGGATCGTCATGGGCATCACCCGCGAGGCATTTCTTGCCCGGGAGGGCACCTTCTGAAGCTTGCTTCACAGCCCCAGACTCTTTACCCACTGGACGAGATCCTCCGGTCCGGCCCTGTTCAGGAGCTTGCCCGGCAGCAGCACGGTCTTGGGGGAGCAGGAGCTTTTCAGCCTGCCCTCCGTCCTGTCCAGGTCGCTTCCGCCGGAGGTGGCGAAGGGTATCACGGTCTTGCCGGAAAGGTCGTAGCTTTCAAGGAAGGTGTTCACAATGGTGGGCACTGTGTACCACCAGATGGGGAAGCCCACGAACACGGCGTCGTACTGCTCCATGTTCTCCACCCGGCCGTAGACGGCCGGACGGGACGCCGGGTCGTTCATCTCCCGGGAGCTTCTGCTTTTCATGTCCATCCAGTTCAGGTCGGCCTTGGCATAGGGCGTTTCGGGCCTTATCTCAAAAAGATCTGCCCCCGCCGCCCGCGCCAGCTCCTTTGCCGCTCTGGCCGTGGTGCCGCTGCACGAAAAATAAGCCACCAGAATTTTTTTGCTCATCGTCGCTGCCTCCCGTCGTTTTTTCCTTTATTATACACCTTTCGGAGGGCAAAGCGGCGCGAATGCGGAAATTTTCCTGCCGGCAGACTCAGCTGTTGGCGGCGGTGCCCTGCTTCACGGCGTCGAACTCGGACTTGATGACCGCGTCGGGCTCCGGGGTGGACAGGGACACCAGCACGATGACGAGACTGCTGACGATGAAGGCGGGCAGCAGGCAGTATATGCCCCACACGCCGCCCAGGGGATTGATGACCAGCTTCCAGAAGAAGACCATCACGCCGCCGGAGATCATACCGGCCACGGCGCCCTGATAGGTGGTGCGCTTCCAGAACAGGCTGAACAGCATCAGGGGGCCGAAGGCCGCGCCGAAGCCGGCCCAAGCGAAGGCGGTGATGCCGAAGATGGTGCTGTTGGAGTTCCAGGCGATGGCCATGGCCACGATGGTGATGACCACCAGCGTGATGCGGGAGCACATCATGACCTGCTTTTCCGTGGCGTCCTTTTTGATAAGTCCGCGGTAGATGTTCTGGCTGATGGCCGAGGCGGATATCAGCAGGTACGAATCTGAGGAGCTGATGGCCGCGGCCAATATGCCCGCGCAGGCCAGACCGGCCAGCAGGGGCGGCAGGAAGGTCGTTGCGGTATCGATGAAGATATTCTCCGCCGCCGCGTTGCTGGTGTAATCCAGCCCGGCGATGCAGCGCCCGGCCACGCCGATGGCAATGGCCGCCGTCATGGAGATGATGCACCACACGATGGCCACCCGGCGGGAGCGGGGCAGCTCTTTTTCGGAGCGTATGCCCATGAACCGCAGCAGCACCTGGGGCATACCGAAATATCCCAGGCCCCAGGCCAGCGTGGAGCAGATGGTCAGAAAGCTGTAACTCTTTCCCGCGCCGAAAACGTTCACCGCGGTGTCGGAGGGCGAGGCGGAGGTGAAGAGCGAATAGTAGCCGTCGTAGCTCTTTGCGTTTCTCACTACGGCGTCCACGCCGCCGGCGCTCACCGTGGCCAGAGTCAGCACGGCCACCAGAGTCACGATCATCACCACGGCCTGCATGAAATCGGACGCGCTCTCCGCCAGAAAGCCGCCCAGATATGTATATGTGAGCACAAACACGGCGGCGACTATCATCATGCCGCTGTAGGAGAGCCCGAACAGATTGGAAAACAGCTTGCCGCAGGTGGACAGGCACTGGGCGGCGTAAACGGAGAAGAACACCAGCGTGACCACCGAGGAGATGGTCATTAGTATCTTCTTCTTCTCATGGAAGCGGTTGGAGAAGAAATCCGGGATGGTGATGGCGTCCACCTGTATGCTGTAGCGGCGCAGGCGCTTGGAGACGATGAGCCAGTTGAGATAAGTGCCCACCGCAAGGCCGATGGCCGTCCAGCCCGCGTCCGCAAGACCCGTCCAGTAGGCAAGCCCGGGCAGACCCATAAGCAGCCAGCCCGACATGTCCGAGGCCTCGGCGCTGAACGCGGCCACCCAGGGCCCCAGCGTGCGCCCGCCCAGGAAATACGACTCCGCGTCCTTGTTGGCGCGCTTGGAGAAATAGATGCCGATGCCTATGACCGCCGCCATATAGACGATCATGGCTATGAGATGCTGTAAATCCGCTGTTATCATTTTCTCTCCCCCTATTGACTTCCGACACATGAAGAATTATAATGTATAGCATTACAAAATGAAATATACAGTCGCTATAATAAAACTATCTCGGTAAAAAATCAAGAGGGAAAACAAAAATGGACACGAAAAAATACGAAGTGCTGGAAAAGGCGGCGGATCTGGGCTCCCTGACCCGGGCCGGGGAGGAGCTGGGGCTTACCCAGTCCGGCGTGAGCCACATCATCGCCTCGCTGGAGGCGGAGCTGGGGCTGCCGCTGCTGCGGCGCACCAGGACGGGGGCGCACCTGACGGACGCGGGGGAAAAGCTGATGCCCTCCGTGCGGCAGATACTGCGTGCGGAGGAGAAGCTCCGGTGGACGGCGGAATCCATCCGCGGCGCGGCGGAGGGCACGGTGTGCATCGGCACCTTCACCAGCGTGGCTGTGCACTGGCTGCCCGGCATGATGAAGGAGTTCCAGCTTGAATATCCAAAGGTGGAGTTCCGGCTTTTGAACGGCGACTATGCAGACGTGGGCGGCTGGCTGGCGGAGGGCACGGTGGACATGGGCTTTGTTGCGCTGCCCGCCCCCGCGGGCTGCGAATGCGTCACGCTGGCGGAGGATCCGCTGCTGGCGGTGCTGCCAGTGGGGCACAGGCTGGCCGCCATGGAGCGCTGTCCCGTCCGGGAGGTGGCGGAGGAGCCCTTTATCTCCCTGCTGGAGGCCTCCAATCACGACGCCCGCCGGGCGCTGGAGGCGGCGGGACTCAAGCCCAATGTCCGCTTCACCACCAAGGACGACTACGCCATCATCGCCATGGTGGGGCAGGGTCTGGGCGTGAGCATAATGCCGGAGCTGCTGCTGCGGGGCCGGGACGACGGCGTGGTGACGCGGCCGCTGGACCCCCCGGCCAGCCGCACGCTGGCGCTGGCCATACCCGCCGCCGCCCACGCGGGCCCGGCAGCCCGCCGCTTCGCGGAGTTTGCCGCCGACTGGGTGGCGCAGCACGGAAACGAATAATTGCCAGACGCAGACTTTTTCACCGCCTTTTGGAAAATAAAAGCCAATTTGCACAGTCTCGGGCGGCGCTTTTGTGAAACATGCTTAATTGTTTCTGACTGCAAATATGTTATTATTATATCATTGACGTATTGTCCGCCCCTTCGGGGACTTAGTGTAAGATCGATGGTCGGGCATACAGAAAAAAGAAAGGATTTTACGACATGGACGAGAAGTACAATGCCCTCTTTACCCCGTGGAAGGTCGGCGATGTGGAGATCAAAAACCGCATCGTGCAGTGCTCCATGGGCGGCACCTCACTGTTCGGCTGGATGGAGCCCTGCCACTTCGACAAGGAAGCCGCTTATTTTCTGCTCAACAGAGCGCAGAACGGCGTAGGCCTGGTTCTCCCCGGCATGCAGTGCATCCGCGATGCCATGGGCGGCAGATGGCTGTATCAGAACGACAGGATGTTCAAAGAACTGGCCGACTGGATGCCCGAGTATCACAAGACCGGTTCCAGGCTGTTCATACAGCTGGCCGCCGGCATGGGCCGCTCGATGGCTATCAACGGCATGATGGTCAAGATGCTCAAGAACCCCACCTTCGCGGCTATCGCGAAGCCCGTCATCGACATCAGCTACATCACCGCCTCCGCCTCCGCCACCCCCAACCGCTGGTATGACGACGTGAAGTCCCGCCCCATGACCGTCGAGGAGATCCATCAGCAGGTCGAAGCCTTCGGCAAGACCGCGAAAAAGCTGAAGGACGCCGGCGTCGACGGCGTTGAGATCCATGCCGTTCACGAGGGCTATCTGCTCGACCAGTTCACCATCGCCAACATGAACTACCGTACCGATCAGTACGGCGGATCCTTCGAGAACCGCTATCGCTTCCCCGTGGAGATCGTGCAGGAAATCAAGAAGCAGTGCGGCGACGATTTCCCCGTATCCCTGCGTTACTCCGTGGTCTCCAAGACCAAGGGCTGGGGCAAGGGCGCCGTTCCCGGCGAGGACTTCGAGGAGTTCGGCCGCGACATGGCCGAGTCCGAGAAGGCCGTCAAGTACCTGGCCGATGCCGGCTACGACATGTTCAACTGCGACAACGGCACCTACGACGCGTGGTACTGGGCACATCCGCCTCAATACATGCCGGACAACTGCAACCTGGACGACGTGGAGCATATCCGCAAGTTCACTGACAAGCCCGTGGTCTGCGCCGGCCGTATGGATCCCGTCAAGGCCGCCGAGGAGATTGCCGCCGGCAGGCTGGACGCCGTGGCCATCGCCCGTCAGAACCTGGTCGACCCCGAGTGGATCGTGAAGATCCAGGAAGGCCGTCAGCAGGACATCAAGCCCTGCATCCGCTGCCACAACGGCTGCTTCAACATGGCAAAGTTCAAGGGCACGCCCAACATCCAGAATTTTGCGGACTCCATGCATCTGGCCCGCTGCGCTCTGAACCCCACCACCATGCAGCATAACAGATACAAAGTCGTTCCCACCAAGCATCCGAAGAAGGTCGCCATCATCGGCGGCGGCATCGGCGGCATGGAGTGCGCGCTGATGCTCAAGCAGCGCGGCCACACCTCCGTCATCTTCGAGAAGACCGACAAGCTGGGCGGCCTGTTCATCACCGCCTCCGCCATGTCCTTCAAGGAGAACGACAGAGACCTGATCGACTGGTACAGAAGAGAGATCGCCAATCAGGGCATCGAGGTCCGCTTCAACACCGAGATCAACGACCCCAACACCCTGCGCGGCTTTGACGACGTCATCGTGGCCACCGGCTCCGTGCCCAGAACCATGCCCATCCCCGGCTTCAACAAGACCATGTCCTTCACAGAGCTCATGGTGGACAAGAAGCCTGTCGGCGACAAGGTCCTGTTCTTCGGCGGCGGCCAGTCCTCCTGCGAGGCGGCCTACGACCTCATTCTCAAGGGCAAGCACCCGATAATCGTGGAGTACGCCCCCGATCTGGTGGCTGCTCAGGCTACCTGCCTGGCCAACACCTCCTTCCTGCGCGATATGCTGGAGTTCAAGAAGGTCCCCGTGTATCTTGAGTCCACCATCACCGACATCCGCGACAACGGCGTCACCGTCAGAGGCAAGGACGGCAAGACTTTCGACGTGGAGTGCGACAATGTTGTCAACGGCATCGGCTTTGTCCCCGCCCCCGTGGGCCCGGCCAACGACCATGTCCACAGAGTCGGCGACTGCGTTGCCATCGGCAACCTGCGCACCGTCATCTGGCGCGCATGGGACGTCTGCATGAAGATCTGACGCAATTACATAAAGCAAAAACGCGCTGCAAAACTTATGTTTTGCAGCGTGTTTTTCTATGGAATCAGAAACGGCAGTGTAAATACATGCGCAGCTGAAAAGCGCCGGGAGAATGAAGTACATTCTCCCGGCGCTTCTTTATCCGGACCAGTGGCGGTTTTCTCTTCTCAGTGCTTTGGGACCTCCTGGACAATATACTTTTTCAGCACGCGCCTGAGCTCCTGCACGTCCACCGGTTTAGCCAGATGCATCTGCATCCCGGCGTCCAGGGACTTTCTGGCGTCCTCCTCGAAGGCGTTGGCGGAGAGCGCCACTATGGGTATCGTCCCGGCGTCCGGCCTGTCCAGCCGCCGTATCTCGGCGGCGGCTTCAAGTCCGCCCATGACGGGCATCATGATGTCCATGAGAATGAGTGCGTAGCCTCCGGGAGGCGAGGCCGCAAATTTGTCCGCCGCCGCCCGGCCGTTTTCCGCCTCGTCCACGGCGAGGCCCATCTTCTGCAGCAGCAGGGAAATTATCTGACGGTTAATGGCGTTGTCCTCCGCCAGCAGCACACGTTTTCCGCTCAAAAGCGGGACGAGATCCCCGTCGGTGGTCTCCGCGGCGGGCCGCGCCTCCATGGGCGCCGTCTCCAGCGGCAGCGTGATGACGAAGGTGCTGCCCTCGTTCTTCCGGCTTTCGGCGGTGACGGTACCGCCCATCAGCTCCACGAAATCGTGGACTATGGAAAGTCCCAGACCGCTGCCGGCATAGGAATTGTACAGGGAGTTCTGTTCCTGCTCGAAGGGCTTGAAGAGCTTGCCCATGAACTCCTCGCTCATCCCCACGCCGTTGTCGGCGACGGTAAAGCAGATCTCGGCGCGTCCCGCCTCCTGCTCCCGGCACGAACAGGTCAGCTTAACCATACCGCCCCGGGGCGTGAATTTGACGGCGTTGTTTATGAGGTTCACAAGGCACTGGCGCAGGCGCTGGGCATCGCCCACGAAGTCGGTTTCTATGGGCGTGAGTATATCGAGCTTCAGACTGATCTCCTTCTCCGCCGCCGCGGAGGCCTCTATCCCGATCACGTCGTCCAGCAGCTCTGCAAGGGCGAACTGTGTGTGTGACACCGTCATCTTTCCGCTCTCAATGCGGCTCATATCCAGCACGTCGTTTATTACGGACACCAGATAATCGCAGGATTTCTTCGATTTTATCAGGCAGTCGTAGACGGTGGCCCTGTCGTCGATGGACTGCAGGGCCAGCTCGTGCATACCCACCACGGCGTTTAGGGGCGTGCGTATGTCGTGGGACATCTTGTCCAGAAAGTCGCTTTTCGATTTTGCTCTGGCGTGTTCCACCTCCGCCGCCTGATTTTTGCGCAGGATGGACGTGAAATTGTATATGAAGATAAGCACAAGGGTGGCGATGGAGATGAGTATGTGCAGGAAGGTCATGGTCATGCCAGCGTAGGTCTGCTGGGCCGTCAGTGATATGGGCACCGCCACAACGATGCTCCGCCCGCTGTCCGACGGCATGCTCTGTATGAGCCAGGTAACGCCGTTCATGCGGCAGGAGGCCGAATATTCTTTCTGCCGCTGCAGTGCCTGGGCGAAATCTCCCTGCGCCTGCGGGGTCATGTCGCTGTTTTCCAGTATTTTCAGGATATTATAGCCGGAGAAGACCCCTTCGGCGCTCTCGTGGGCCGGACGCATTTTAACGGTGCCGTCCCCGGCGACCACCAGGCTTTCGCCCATCTGGTCATAGAGGCTGATGGTGGCTACGCTTGAATATTCGTCGGCGCTGACCAGCAGGACGACCCCAATATAATTTACGCCGTCCATGGTCACGCCCCGAAGCGGCACGGCGAAAAGCCAGTAATCGCCCCTGGTCTGGATAGTGGCGAAGTAGGTGCCCGCCGCCTTGCCGGCTTCGAGCTGGCTTATCAGCTCCGGGCCGTCGATAACCGGTCTCGAACCGTCCGGCGCCGTATACCGGCCGGTCTCATCCGCCAGCACTATGCGGCCGCTGTTCTGCAGCAGCCGTCTGAGCTCCGAAAGGCTCTTCGTCCCGGAGTTTTGGATTATCCCGGCGGTCTGTTCCGCCTCCTTCAGATAGCTCTGCCTCAGCTGCGAGACCCGGTCGGTTATCAGCGCCGCGATCTGCTCCACCGACGCCGCCCGCTCGTCCTGTATGGAGGCTTTCAGCTGCCTGTACGAGGCGGCGGAGGCAAAGATGGCGGCGGTGAGGACAATAACGAGCGCTGTATTCACGGCGGCAAAGAAGCGCTTCCCCCGCGTATTCTGTATTAGTTTCCGTTTCTTCCCCATTATTTTCTCTCCGTCGGCGTCCTCGCCCTAATTTTGATCCCCGAGCTCCGCGAGCGTCCGGAACAGCAGCTCAGGGTCAACGGGCTTTGCCAGATGGGCGTTCATACCCGCGTCCAGGCATTTCTGCACGTCTTCCTCAAAAGCGTCGGCCGTCATCGCCACTATTGGCACTCTCGCCGCATCGGCTCTCTTCATGGCCCGTATCTTCCCCGCCGCTTCTATCCCGTCCATTACCGGCATGCGGATATCCATCAGCACGGCGTCGTAATAGCCCGGTGCGGAGGCGGCAAAGAGATCCGCGCCCTGTCTGCCGTTCACGGCTATTTCCACCAGGGCGCCCTTCTGCTCCAGCAGGGTCCTGACTATCTCCTGATTGAGCGGGTGGTCCTCGCACAGCAGGATGTGCTTTCCCGCCAGCGCGTCCTCGCCGCTCCCAACCCCTCCGGCGGTCTGCCGGGGACGGAGCGCGCTTTCGCCCGGGATGGCGTCGAATTCAAGACGCACTAAAAACGTCGTGCCCTTTCCCATCTCGCTGCGCACGCTTATGGTGCCGCCCATGAGATCCACCAGCTTTTTCACTATGGCAAGCCCCAGTCCGGAGCCCCTGGTCTCGGAATTGTCGTCCCTGGCCTCCTGGGAGAAGGGCTGGAACAGCACCTTCTGGAATTCCCCGCTCATGCCGATGCCGGTGTCCGATATCCTGTGCTCCACGGCCACCCGCCCGTCGCCGAGCCTGAAGCCGCGAATGCGGTAGGTGATGGTTCCGCCCTCCGGCGTATACTTCACGGCGTTTGAAAGCAGGTTGAACATGATCTGATTGGTCCGCAGCTTGTCCGCCAGCGGCACCAGCTGATCCATCTGATCCAGCGCCTGGGACTCGTCCAGCAGGAAGCTCTGGCCCTTTTCCCTGCACAGCGGCCTTATCACGGCGTCCAGATACTCGTTGTATTCCCCGATCGGGTACGGCTCCGGGTTCAGCTCTATTCTGTCGCTCTCGGCCCGGGACATGTCCAGCACGTCGTTTATGAGCCCCAGCAGAAATTTCGACGACGTATCGATCTTCGTCAGGCAGTCGGTCGTTCTCGGCGGATTGTTCTCCTCGAGAGCCAGATAGGTCATGCCGATGATGCCGTTGAGGGGGGTGCGTATGTCGTGGCTCATGCGGGAGAGAAAATCCGTCTTGGCGGCATTGGCCGCCGTCGCCTCCCGGCGGAGCCGCTTTTCCTCGCGCAGCTGTTCATTGAGCTCCCCGTTCAGCCGCACCTCCTCGCTGACGTCGTGGAAGGTGGCGTAGAACACCCTGTACTCGGGCGTGACCTCTCTGAGCCGCACCTCTTCCTTTATCCAGAAGTATTTTCTTCCGGAGCCCATGATACGGTAGTTGTCCACCACGAAGTACTCCGAGCCGTAGTTCTCCCGGAAGGTGCTCTTAACCCGGGCAAGATCGTCTGGATGGACACCGAAGAAAGCGTTTTTCCTGTACTCCAGCACCAGCTGCTCCGAGGAGACGGTAAGCTGTGAAATGTCGTTTATTTCCGGCGCGAAGCCCAGCAGCCGGAACATCTGCATATTGACGTATTCCACCGTCAGGCGCTCCGCGTCCGGCATGTGCAGAACGCAGATGCCGCTGGTGATGGAATCCATGATATCCTTCGCCCGCCCGGCCTCGGCCTGGGCGCGCTCCAGCTCCTGCTGCTGTCTGCGGCAGGTCTGGGTGACGTCGGATTCGATGACGAGGACGGTATCCCTGTCGCCCTCAAGATAATAGTGCTGGAATTTTCTGAACATCTCCCCGCCTTCCACGTCGGGAAAGCGCTCCCGCAGGACGAACTCAAAGCGTCCCTTCTCGTCCATTACGGATCTGAAATACGCCGGATCGCTGCACAGACGGTACTTTTCGATGTCGTCGGGGTGGAGCCACTCTCTGACGGCGTGCTCGTGGTAGGCGTCGAGACCGTAGACGGCGCCCGGCGCCGGCAGCAGCTCCCGGTAGGCCGCCGGCAGCGTCTGGCCGATGAAATAGGCCTCCACCGTGCCGGTATCCAGATGCAGCAGCGCGATAAGGTCGTACTCCTGGCTCGTGATTATGCGCAGTATCCCGTCCCGGCGCTTTTCCTTGGAGATGTCCTGCGAAAACACCACGCCCTCCGTGTCCCCGGTGTCGGGATTTGCCAGCATGTTTAGATACATCCTCACCCATACCGGCCTGCCCTGGTCGTCGAGACGCTCGTAGTCGAAGCTGGCGCTGGTCCTGCCGGCGTTAAAATCTGCGGCGAGTTTTTCCGCACCGAAGGCGGCCAGGAAGTCCCTGCGGACCCCGCTGTCCGTAATTCTGGAGGCAATGTTGCCAAAAAAGCCGTCGGCCGTCTCGGCCAGCATAGTCTCTCTGGCCGCGCGGGAATGCCAGTGTCCCTCGCCGCAGGTGTTTTTTGTGAGATTCAGCCGCAGCGCCCCCATGGCCTGCGGATTTGCCTCCAGCAGCGACTGCATGGCGGCGCGGTATTTTTCCCGCTCGGCTTTCTGGGCGCGCACGTTTTCGGTGATATCCACGATGACGACATAAAACCACTTCTTGCCGGTCTCGTCCGCCACAATGTGGCCCTCGTCATGGACCCAGGCGAGGGTGCCGTCGCTCTTTTCTATGCGGTACTCGCAGTTGTCGAAGGGGCCGCGGCTGATCTGCTCGTCGATCTCCCGCAGGGTGCGGACCCGATCCTCGGCGTATACCATCAGGGAAAAGCGGTTCTGGAATTTTGCGGTGAACTCCTCCTTGGTATAGCCCAGAAAGGCCAGCATGTTTTCGCTGACGAAGGAGAACTGCTCGTCCTCCTCGGCGGAATATGAAAATATGCCGCCCGGCGAATACTGTAGCAGGGCCTCCATGGCTCTGGCATACTTCTCGTACTTGTCGTCCCGGTTCCGGCGCAGATGCAGCAGCTCCAGATCCTTTTCCATCGAAGCGCAGGTCTCTTCCAGCAGCGGGCGCACGGCGGAGCCGTCCGGGGCGCCGTCTCTGCCGATGAGGCAGAGCGTACCAAAAAAGGTGCCGTCCGGCCAGCGAATTGGAATGCCGCAGTAGCCGCCAGGGCCCTCTCCCTCCGCCGTGAAATCATATACAGCCATGCGGCCCAGCCCCAGCGCACTCTCGCAGTAAGAGCCCGTTCCGAACGGGAAAAGCGCGCCGTGAGCATACTTCTCTCCCGGCTCTCCGGAGCGCAGAAAGACCTGCAGCCCGCCCGGCAGGGCACGCATTACAAGCCCTGCGGACATTCCCAGCGCATCCGCAAGCACCGCCAGCGACTTCGCCCAGCGGAGGCAGACCGCCTCCGGTATCTCCGGCTTGCCGCCGCCGGTTATGGGCACGGTGTACAGCCTGCCGTTCTCGCGGACCAGCGCCTCCGCCGTTTTGAAGCCGCTGCATTCCTTGAATTCGTCCCCCCTGGGCGCGCCCCGAATTTCCCCGCTGTCTTTCATGGCTTGCTTCCTCTTTCACAGATGTGTGTTGAGCCTGCCAGGCAAAAAACTCACATTTTTCATATAATCGTGCAAAAACAGTAATTTATTATATCGCAGTTACTTCTTCAGTGCAACGCGAATGTGCAATTTTCTGCCATTTTTTCGTCGATTTTTCTGATATTTCGGGGTCAAGTCCGGTGAACCGTATGGAAATTCAATATACTATTGCCCTCTCTCCGGCGAATGTGTTAAAATAATATTAATTATCGCGGCAAACGCGGCAAAAACGACATCTGAAAGGACGGACAGGCATATGGCGGAACTCAGACCGAAAATAGTCAGACTGTGCAAGGTAGTGGGCGGACTCACCGGCATGGTGAACAAGATCGACGCGGACGCGCCCGAGTACTACTGCCTGGCGGGGATACTCACCGACGACGAGGCGGACGTGGCCATAGCCGCCGGTCTGCGCCACGAGCGCACGGCGGAGTATCTGGCGAAGAAGACCGGCAGGACGCTGGAGGAAACCCAAAAGATCGCCGAGCATCTGGCCTGGATAGGCATTTTCCGCATCACCACCGACCCCAGGGACGGCAAGGATCGCTTCTTCATGCAGATCTTCGCCCCCGGCATCATGGAAATGATGGTGAACAACAAAGAGCTGCTGGAGACCCATCCGGAGGTGGGCAAGGCCTTTGAGGCGTATACCCGGCTGCGCATGGCCAACATCTCCCCCATGCTGCCCAACGGCTACGGCCTCATGCGGGTGGTGCCGGTGGAGAGCGCCATCAGGGACATCCCCGGCGTGCGGGATTACGACAGGCTGTCCTATTATCTGAACAAGTACGACACCTTCTCCGTGTCCCCCTGCTCCTGCCGTGCCTCCCGCCGCACGCTGGGCGACGGCTGCGGCCATCTGGAGGAGGACATGTGCGTCCAGATGGGCAAGGGCGCGGAGCACTACATACGCACCGGCCGCGCCCGTCAGATCTCCCGTGAGGAGGTCTACGAGATCCTGAAGCGGGCCGAGGACAACGGTCTCATGCACGATATGCCCAATATCGAGGAGGCGGGCGAGAGCTCCGCCATCTGCAACTGCTGCGCCTGCTCCTGCTTCGGTCTGCGGGTGGGCCTCATGTACGGCGCCCGGGACGTCATCCGCTCCAACTTCACCGCCGAGGTGGACGAATCCAAGTGCGTTGCCTGCGGCCAGTGCGTGGAAAACTGCCCGGCCAACGCTCTTAAGCTGGGCCAGAAGCTGTGCTCCAAAGCTGACCTCACCCCGCCGGACTACAAGAAGATGTCCGACTCCCTGTGGACGAAACAGGACTGGAACGTGGACTACCGCTTCAACCGCGAGGACGTGCTGCCCACCGGCACCGCCCCCTGCAAGACCGCCTGCCCGGCCCACATCGCCGTGCAGGGCTATCTGAAGCTGGCCGCCCAGGGCAAGTACACCGAGGCGCTGGAGCTCATCAAGAAGGAGAATCCCTTCCCCGCCGTCTGCGGCCGCATCTGCAACCACCGCTGCGAAACGGAATGCACCCGCGGCACCGTGGACGAGGCCGTGGCCATCGACGAGGTGAAGCGCTTCATCGCCGACCATGATCTCAGCGAAAAGACCCGCTTCGTGCCGCCCATGGTGAACCAGATCGGCAGGCCCTACACCCAGAAGATCGCCGTCGTGGGCGCTGGCCCCGCCGGCATGTCCTGCGCCTACTACCTGGCCGAAAAGGGCTACCCCGTCACCGTGTTCGACAAAAACGAAGTGCCCGGCGGCATGCTCACTCTTGGCATCCCCTCCTTCCGGCTGGAGAAGGACGTGGTGAACGCCGAGATAGACATTCTCCGGGAGATGGGCGTGGAATTCAAATGCGGGGTGGAGGTCGGAAAGGACGTCACCATCCAGCAGCTCCGGGATCAGGGCTACAAGGGCTTCTATATCGCCATCGGCGCGCAGAAATCCGCCCCCATCGGCGTTCCCGGCGAAGAGCTGAAGGGCGTATACGGCGGCGTGGACTTCCTGCGCCGGGTCAATCTGGGCAAGAAGCCCCGCCTGGGCAAAAAGTGCGCGGTCATCGGCGGCGGCAACGTGGCCATGGACGTGTGCCGCTCTGCTCTGAGACTGGGCGCGAAGGACACCTATATAATTTACCGCCGCTCCCGGGACGAGATGCCCGCCGCCGCGGACGAGGTGGCCGAGGCCGAAAAGGAGGGCGTGCAGTTCCGCTTCCTGTGCGCGCCAGCCGAGATCACCGGCCAGGACGGCAAGGTGACCGGCATAAAGGTCGAGCTCATGGAGCTGGGCGAGCCCGACGAGAAGGGCCGCCGCAAGCCCGTGGGCACGGGAAAATACGAGACCATCGCCGTGGACTCCGTCATCGGCGCCATCGGCCAGAAGGTGGACTGGGGCTCCCTGGACACCGGCGCGCTGGCAAAGACGAAAAAGGGCACCGCCGAGGCCGACGATTTCACCTATCAAACGGCTCAGCCCGACATCTTCGTGGGCGGCGACGTATACACCGGCCCCAAGTTCGCCATCGACGCCATCGCGGCCGGCAAGGAGGCCGCCGTCTCCCTGCACCGCTTCGTGCAGCCGGGCCAGACCCTCACCGCCGGCCGCGACAGGCGGCAGTATGTGGCGCTGGACAAGAAGAACGCCCTCATCCCCGTCTCCGGTTTCGACAGCGACAGCCGCCAGGTACCGGGCTACAACGCCGCCAAGGCCAAATCCTTCGGGGACGCCCGGGTTACCTTCACCGAGGAGCAGGTCAAAAAGGAGACCGCCCGCTGCCTGGGCTGCGGCGCCACCAAGGTGGACCCGTATATGTGCATCGGCTGCGGACTGTGCACCACCAAGTGCAAATTCGACGCCATACACCTGAAGCGCACCCGGGACTGGGAGGCCGGCAAGTTTGAGACCATGCCCATCAAGGTCGCGGAGCAGGTGGTAAAGAAGACCGGCAAGATAATCAAGAAGTCCGTTTCCAAGTGATATGCACGAGCTGGGACTTTTGGATGCCATGCTGAAGACCGTGGACGGCATCATGGCGAATGAGACCGACGTCAGCTCTGTGAGCAGGATCACCGTGGAGGTGGGCGAGCTATCCGGCGCGGTGCCGAGATTCCTGTACGACTGCTGGGAGGCGGTGCGTGACGGGACGAAGTACGCCGAAACGGAGCTAGTGGTGAAAATGATACCCGGCACGGCCAAATGCATGGACTGCGGAGCCCAATTCCGCATCGACCTGGACTCCATGCGCTGCCCGGAGTGCGGCGGGGCGAAGCTCACCCCCCTCACCGGCCGGGATATGACCATAACCGAAATCGAAGCGAATTAGCGCAAAATACGCCGCGGGGATACCCCGCGGCGTATTTTTTAAAAAAGCGCGATTTTTGCTTGACTTGAAGTTAACTCCAGCTTCTATAATATCACTATAGGCAGGCCGTCCGGAAGCCGCAGAAAGGAAACGAATATGAAATCAAAGGTATATTTTACAAAGACGATAAGTCCCGAAAAGGTGCTGGAGCTGTATGCGGCCGCGGGCAAGGCGCTGCCCGGCAGGGTGGCGGCGAAGGTCCACTCCGGCGAGGCCGGAAACCAGAATTTCCTGCATCCGGAATTCTGGAAGCCCATGATAGACTCCGTCCGCGGCACGGTGGTGGAGTGCAACACCGCCTACCCGGGCGAGCGCAATTCCACCCAAAAGCACCGGAAGCTGCTCTCCGACCACGAGTGGACGAAGTACTTCGACGTCGACCTCATGGACGCCGAGGGCCCCGATCTGAAGGTGGCCGTTCCCAACGGCAAGGTCCTGAAGGAAAATTATCTGGGCAAAGATATCGCCAATTACGACTCCATGCTGGTGCTGGCCCACTTCAAGGGGCACCCCATGGGCGGCTACGGCGGAGCGCTGAAGCAGCTCTCCATCGGCTGCGCCTCCTCCGCGGGCAAGGCCCGCATCCATTCCGCCGGCAAGACCGCCGATCAGGACAAACTGTGGGACAACGTCGCCCCGCAGGACGCTTTTCTGGAGGCCATGGCCGACGCCGCCGGCTCTGTTGTGGAGCTCTTCCGCGGCAGCATGGTCTTTATAAACGCCATGTGCAACCTGTCCGTGGACTGCGACTGCTGCGCCGTGGCGGAGGACCCCTGCATGAAGGACATCGGCATGCTCTCCTCCCTGGATCCCGTGGCCGTCGACCAGGCCTGCATCGACCTCATCTACGGTTCCAGAGACCCCGGCAGAGACCACTTTGTGGAGCGCGTGGAATCCCGGCACGGCGTCCACACCATCGAAGCCGCCGCGGCTCTGGGCTTCGGCAGCCGGGAGTACGAGCTTGTGAGCATCGACTGACCTGTGCGCGGTAAAGTATTCCGTCCCGGAAACCGTTTTGGTTTCCGGGACGGAATTTTCGTTATTTTATGACCTTCTCAAGCTCCGCTCTCAGTCTGTCGGGGTCGATGGGCTTGGTGGTATAGCCGGTCATGCCCACGGCCCTGCTGTGCTCCAGCGCGGCGGAAAAGGCGTCCGCCGTCATGGCTATCACGGGTATTTCCCCGGCGTCCGGCCGCAGCAGGGCGCGTATTCCCAGCGTGGCCTCGTATCCGTCCATGATGGGCATCTGGATATCCATCAGCACGGCGGCAAAGGTGCCCGGAGGGGCGGCGGCGAAGGCGTCCACGGCCTCCCGGCCGTTTTCCGCGTGGACGGTCTCCAGCCCCATGGATCTGAGTATGCGCCGGGCTATCTCGGCGTTTATGGGGTTGTCCTCCGCCAGAAGCACCGTCCCGCTGAGCGTCCTCCCCTCCGGCCTTGGCTCCTGTGGGGCGCCGGCGGCCGAATCGGGATCAGCCGCGTCGCAGATCAGGGATATGCAGAAGTCGGTGCCCCGGCCAAGCTCGCTCTCCACGCTAATCGCGCCGCCCATGAGGTCGACGATCTTCTTCACTATGGCCAGCCCCAGGCCCGTGCCCGTGCCGGTCTTTTCCCGGCCGGGGTTCTCATATTCCTGGGTAAAAGGCTCGAACATGGTCCTCTGGAATTCCGGGCTCATACCGATGCCGGTGTCCGCCACACGGATCTCGCAGTCCAGGCGGCCGTCCGGCCTTTTCCGGCTCTCCGCCGAGAAGCTGACGCTCCCGCCCGGCGGCGTGTATTTCACCGCGTTGGACATGAGGTTCAGCGTGAGCTGGTTAAGCCGCGTGCGGTCCACCAGTATCGCCGCGTCCGCGGTGCCTGTCTCGATGTGCAGGGAGATGTCCCTGTCCTTGCACATAGGCTCGAACATATTTCTGATATTGGAAACGTAGTCGCCCAAAAGGTACAGTTCCTTATGCAGCTCCGTCTTGCCGCTGTCGATCTTCGAGATGTCCAGAACGTCGTTTATGAGGCTGAGAAGGAAAGCGTCGGAGGACTCGATCTTTCTCAGGTCGTCCAGCAGCTTTTCCCTGTCGTCGATATCCTCCCGGGCAAAACGGGTCATGCTGTTGATGATGCTTATGGGCGTGCGTATGTCGTGGCTGATGCGGGAAACGAACTCGGATTTGGCGGAGTTGGCCCTCTCGGCCTCCATCACGGCCTCCCGCAGCCGGCTTATCTGCAGCTGCTCCCGTCTGTACGCCTCTGTTATGTCGCTCTGTATCACCAGTATCTCACTGCGTTCCTCGTTGAGCCAGGAAAAGCGGAGCTGTTTTTTCAGCGTCTGCCAGGGGCCTGCGCTGCCGATAAAGTTGTAGGTCATGGTGTAACGCGGATTTTGCTCCAGCGACAGGCACAGCGCGGGTATCTCGGTGAGCTCGGCAAAGCCGGTCCGCTCCTCCGCAGGGATGTGTTCCTCCAAAAGCCTGTCCCTAATGGCGCGGTAATCGGTTTTCTTGCCCTGCGCTACGCCGCTGTCCCAGCCGCCGTCGTGCAGCTCTACGGTGCCGGAGGCGGGTTCAATGATACCCAAAAAATCGCAGCCCTCGCTGGAGAAGCGGGAAATGATCTCCTCGTCCTTCTTCTGCCTTGAGATGTCCTTGGCATAGCTCACCGCCTCCACGTCGCCCGTCTGGGGATTCTGCAGCAGGGACACCGCGGCGTTTATCCACATGATGCCTCCCGCGCCGGTGCGCACGGGATAGTTCTTGACCAGTTGGTTCCGGCCGCTGTGGAAAAGTCTTATAAGGTTATCACAGGTGAATTCGGCCAGTATCTCTCTTTGCAGCCTCTCGTTGGCGACCCCCGCCGCCGTGGCGGCAAAATGCTCGTCCGCCGTCGGCTTCTGCAGCTGCTCCAGCAGGCTTGGATACATGCTGTATCCGCTGACGTACAGGTTCTTGGACAGGTTCAGCTTGAAGCTGGCCACGGCGCCGGCGAGGGACTCGGATATCTGCCGGTAGAGCCGGCTGTAATTCTCCTCATCCTGCTTCTGGGCGGTGATGTTCTGGCCGATGCCGTAAGCCTTCACCGGCTTTCCCTCGTCGTCGAATACGGTGGTGTACATTATCCGCTCGCACCTGGGCTCTGTACCCGGCCGCAGCTTGTACCAGACCTCGCAGGAGGCGGTGGGCGCGCCGGAGTCTATCTTGCGGTACATGTCCAGAAACGTCTCCACATACCTGTCGTCTATGTACGAGATCAGGGCCTGCGGCGCGTTCTCCGTGATCTTGGGCAGGCGGAATTTTCTGTAATCGTACTGCGTGAACTCGTTTTCCGCCATCACCACCCGGTGGTTGAGAATATCGTATTCCCAGACCACCAGCTTGGCGTCCTGCACGGCGGACTCATACATCCTGCGGGCCTCGGCGCGGGCCGCCTCAGCCTCCTTCTGGTCGTCCAGACTGGCAAAGGAGGAATAGTAATACTGCACCCCGTCCTGAAAATAGGCCGGACGGAACTGGTTGTTGACCCAGTGCAGCTTTCCGTCCTCGCTGGTCACGCGGTAAGTTGCGCTGCCCTGGCTCTTCAGTCCGCTTTTAACCTTTTTGAACTCATCCTCAAAAACCGCCCTGTCGGCCTGACACAGCCAGTTCACGGGGTTGTCGCTCTTTGCCTTCCAGAATTCCCGGCTGCCGAAGTGGACGGAATAGAAGCCGTCGTTGGTGTAATCCAGCCGTATCTCTCCGTTTCTGTCGGAGAACACGGCCACGCCGCCGGGGATGCTGCCCAGTATTCTATCCAGATTTATTACGTCCAGCTCCAGGCTCCGCTGCCGCTGCTGCTGGGCCGTCACGTCGTGGGCAAAAACGGCCACGGCGTCCCGGCCGTGCCAGTCCAGCTCCCGGCAGTGGATATCGAAGTACTTGTCCTGCATGGGCGAATATGCCGCCGGGACGCTGCATTCGCCGTCTTTCAATTTGGGTATGGAGCACCAGGGGCAGGGCGTGCTCCTGCCGTTGATAAAGTCATAGCAGGCGCGCCCCGCATACTCGACGGAGTTCCAGAGCTTCAGCGATTCACCGTTTCCGTACAGCAGCTCGTAGGTGGCCTTGTCAGTGACGTATATTATCGTCTCCGTATAGTCCAGCAGCCGGTTCTGCTCCTGGGCTTCCAGCGAGGTGGCGGTAAAGGACACCATCACCACCGGCACTCCGCCCTTTTCGCCGATCACCCGGGCCCGGGCGTGCACCCAGACAAAGCCGAGGGTCCTGTGCATGATGCGGTAGGTGACGTTCCCGTCGGTGCCCTCCGACAGCATGCGCCCTATCTCATCCGCCGCCCGCGCCCTGTCGCAGTCCAGGATTATGGCCGAGGCGTCCTCCGCCGTGACGGCGTCGTATTCCTCCGGCGTCATGCCCGAAAGCTCCGGCAGACTCTCCGCCGCGTATAGCTTCATCAGCTTCCCGCCGTCCAGCAGGTACAGGGCGAAATCTCCCGGATTGCTCTTGATAAGCGCGTCTATCATGGCGTCGTCCAATATCCGCATATCTACGTCATCTCCCATAGCGGGAAGTAAACCCGCGGAAAAAATACAAATTATCTTATTTGCCTCAATAATAACATAAATTTTGCAAAATACAACGAGAATACAACATTATGCGGCGCGCCGAAAGACAGGAACGCCGCCCCCGGGTCTGTCATCCGGGGGCGGCGTTCCTGTTTGCCCGCGGCGCGGTCTCAGCGCCGGGGACTCATGTCCTGCGGGTATAAAAGCTTTCCGAGTTATCCAGTATCTGGCACTCCGCGTCGGGATACACCACGACCTTTTTGGGGCTTCCGTCGTCGATGATCTTCAGCGCGTCCTCCCATCTTTTCACATATACCGCGCCGGAATGCTCGTCAATATACCAGGGGTCGCGCATGCCCTTCACGGTGTGCTGGGCAAAGACCACGGCGTTTTTCATGTGTTTGCTCTTGGTGTAGCAGCCCGACCACATCATGCCGCCGGGGGCCGAGTGGCCCCACTTGTCGTAAAGGAAGTGGACGCAGGGGCCGAAGGGCGAATTGGCGGCCAGAACGAAGGAGCCGCCCTCCTTCAGCGAAGCGAGCACCTCCGGCGTGTAGGCGCAGTTGGCTTCCGCGGGCTTGAAATAATTGTTGGCCACCACCACGTCGCAGTCGGGAACGAATTTTGCCCGGTAGTGTCCGGCGGCGTATTGGGCGGCGCACTTTATCTCCGCCTCAAAATCGCCGGCGAACAGGGCGCAGATCCTGGCCCGGCCGTTGAGTATGGCATCGATCTTGAAATCCAGCCCCATCATCCGCGCCGCCTGCTCCGCGTCTCCGCGCATGAGCGTGTGAGGATTGCCCATATTGAAATCGGAGGTGGTGGTGAAGCTGTGGTTGTGGGTTATTGTCCTCATGGACGCCACGCCGGGCAGGACGCACTTGGCGCCGCCGGAAAAGCCGTAATAGCTGTGGGCCATGGTGGTTCCGATGCCGATCTTGTACTCCGCGGACATGACGTCGGAATTTATCTCCACGGGCACGTTGTTGGTGGTGTTCCCCAGAAACACGTGGTTGAAGAAAAGGTTGTGGTTGTGTACCTCAAATTCCTCCACCAGCTCCTCGCCCAGCTTCTTCACAAACTGTTCCCTGTACATCACGCCGTGGGTGCCGAGGGCTATCACGAACCAAATGTTCTCCTTCGGGACTCCGGCGGAGAGAAGTTCCCTTATCACCGCCTTTGCCGCGATCTCGCAGGGCGTGGGACGGGTGATGTCGTCGATAATGATGACGGCGCTCTTCTTTCCCGCCGCTCCCTGGGATATTGGCAGGGCTCCTATGGGGCTGTGTATCCGGTCGTCTATGGCCTCGGGCGTCAGCTCTGGGGCGTCATAGCCCGCGAATTTTGATATCTCGACGTTCCAGTTTTCCGGGAATTCAATTTTTATCGGCTCGTCGCCGTAAAGGCTGTTCGCCGGCAGATCGTAGTACATAATGTCCTCCTTGGCTTATCAGTGTTATATTCCTAATATGCAAAGAATCCTCAGACAAGCTGAGGATCCGTCATAACACGCCGAATTTTTTGCAAAACCGCATATTTGCAAAAAACGTCGCACCGCTCCCCAAAGCCTTGCGCGGCAAGGTTTTGGCGGCTATTTATCCAATTTGAGGCGGGGCTTCGCCCCCCTCACGCTCCCCCCGCAAAGTTCCGAGACTTGCTTTCCAGTTTCGGCCCTTTCTCAGTCTTGCAAAGAATCCTCAGACAAGCTGAGGATCCTTTGAAAGAGAGAAAAAAGTGAGAGGATTAGCGGAAAGAATGTGCGGGCTGCGGCGTCATTTTCTCACGCCGTTGCGTATGACCTTCACGGCGTCGTAATCGCCGTTGTAGTAAGCCAGGGCGTTGTCCATGGACAGCTTGGCCACCAGATAGTTGGAGGTGTCGGAGAAATACCCGCAGTGGGGCGTCAGCAGTACGTTGTCTCGGCCCAGCAGCTTGCAGGTGCTCAGATCGGGGTTTTCCGATTCCAGCATATCCAGCGCCGCGCCCTTTATGTATCCGTTGTCCAGCGCCCAGACCAGATCGTCGTCGGAGACCAGCGCGCCGCGCCCCTCGTTGATGAGCACGGGGTGTTTTTTGCACTTCATGAAGGTCTCTTTGTTGAACATGTGGTAGTTTTCTTCCGTGAGATTCATGTGCAGGGAGATGACGTCTGATTCCGCCAGCAGGGTGTCGAAATCCACCAGCTTCACGCCCAGACCCTCCGCGATCCCGGCGGGGATAAAGGGATCGTAGGCTATGACCTCCATGTCGAAGGCCTTGGCCTTGCGGGCCACGGACTGTCCTATTCTGCCCAGGCCGGCAATGCCCAGAGTCTGGCCGGCGATGCGGCTGAGATGCTGCACCACGGAATAGTCCCACACCCTGTCCACCTGGACGCTGCGGTCGTACTGCCTGATGGCGCGCAGCAGGTTAAGCATCAGCGCCATGGTGTTTTCCGCCGTTTCCTGAGTGCAGTAATCCAGTATGGAGCACACGCATATGCCCTTTTCGGCGGCATAGTCCAGATCGGCCTCGTTGTATCCCGTGGACTGGAAGGAGATCACCCTGCAGTGATCCATGGCGTCGATCTCTTTTTTGCCGAAGTGGACGTAGCCGTCCACAATGATGTCGGCGTCCTTTATCTCGTCGTAGAACGCCTGGTTGTCCCTGCTGTTTTCGTCAAAAACCGCGATTTTCAGCTCCGCGCCTTCGGGGCAGCAGGATTTTTCCACGCTGATGTCTCTGTCCTTGGTGTAAGGAACTTCTGCCAAAACAATTTTCATTTGTCCTACCTCGATTATTTTATAGCGCCGTCGCCGCGCATGGTTTCGATCTCTTCCTGTGAATAGCCCAGCCGCGAAAACACCTTGTCCGTATCCGCGCCCAGAGCGCCGGCGGAGGTATACGGCCGGACGGAGTATTCGGAAAACTTTATGGGCGGGCAGGGCATCACAGCCTCCAGTCCGTCCCCAAAATCAAGCTTCTGAATGTAGCCGTTGGCCGCTGCCTGCTCGTCGGTGCTGACGTCCCGGAGGGAACGCATCAGCTCGCAGGAGATGTTGTTTTCTTCGAACAGCTTCAGCCATTCCCCGCTGTTTCTGGTGAGGAAAATGCCGTTGAGCCGCCGGGTGAGCTCCGCCACGGCGTCGGTCTCCCGCAGGCTCTCAAGGCTTGCGCTCCGGGGGTCGTCCAGAACATCGGGCACTCCCAGCAGCGCGGCGAATTTGGGCAGATCCCGGCGGTATTCATTGTCGTAAACGCCTATCCACCTTCCGTCGGCGCACTTATACAGCTGGCAGAAGGGATCCGCCGGGCGCAGGGGATCGTTTGTCCGCTCCCCGCCGAACTGAGGCTGATGGGAAACCACGCCGATGGCGTTGCACCATATGCCGCTGGCAAAGAGGGAGGTGCTCACGAAGGTGCCCTTCCCGGTCCGCTCCCGGCCGATGAGAGCCATGAGTATCCCCGACAGGAAAACGGAGCTGGTGGCCATGTCGCCGAAGGCGTAGGTGGGCGTGAAGGGAAATGAGCCCGGCGCCTGCCAGTCCGCCATGGGCCCCGTGCGGAGCCAGAACGCCGTGCTGTCGAAGCCGGGCCTGGCCGCGTCCGGACCCTCGGTGCCGAAGCCGGAAAAATGGGCGTATATGAGCTTCGGATACTTTTCGTGCAGCGTCTCGTAGCCGAGTCCCAGGCGTCCCAGAGACGGAAGACGTACGTTGGTAAGCAGCACGTCCGCGCCCTCCAGCAGCTTCAGGAAGGCTTCCTTGCCCTCCGGAGCCTTCAGATTTATGGATGTCAGCGTTTTCCCGCTGTTCTGGATGGTGAAGAGCGGATTCCTGTTGTCCCCGCAGGGCACCATCTCGAACTCTCCCGCCCGGCGCATCTCGTCGCCGATGGCGGTCTCGACCTTTATGACCTCCGCGCCGTAGGCGCACAGCATGCGCCCTGCGGTGGGCGCGGCCACCACGGTGGCAAGCTCGATCACCCTGACGCCCTCCAGCGGCAGGGACTTATCCTGTGTCATGACTGTCCTCCGTTCAAATCATTTGGCGGCGAAGAAGAAGTCCGCCTTTTGGACCTCCTCGGGCGTCTGCTTATGGGTGAGGCATATCACAAAATACAGAACAGCAGAAATTCCCAGAGAGGGCCACAGCGCGTCGATCTGAAAGACCGGCAGCGAGCTGACCTTTCCGCCCACGAACCAGATCACCGCGATGGCGGTGGCGGAGACCATGGACGCGAAAGCGGCTGCGGCGCAGGACTTTTTCCAGAAGAAGGCTCCCACGGTGGGCAGGAACAGTCCCGCCGAATTGATGGTAAAGGTAATGAGCAGTATGTTCATGATGTCCTGATTGAACCATCCGAACACGGCGCCAAGCAGGCCCACCAGCAGCGAGGCGAAAAAGCCGGTCTTCATAAGGGTCTTGTCGGTGGCCTTGGGATTGAAGAATTTCTGATATATGTCCTTGGTGAGACTGGCGGAACCGGTCAGCACGGAGATGTCCGCCGTGGACATGATGGCGCTGAGCACGCCGATGAGTATGAGGCCCTTCAGCCCGTGGGGGAAGGTCTTCACCACCAGCGCGGCCACCACGTTGTTGGCCGACTGCAGATCCGGCAGGATCACCTTGCCGGCCATTCCCAGATAGGTGCTGGCTCCGGCGATGATTACGACCAGCACGGCCGCGTAGATGGTGCCGACCTTGGCTGTCTTCTCATCCTTGGCGGCAATGCATCTTGTGAAGCTGTCCATGCTGGTGAAAAACGAGAGTATGGTTGAGACCACAAAGGCGATTATCGTGGGCCAGCCCCAGGCTCCGATGTCGAAGTAGCTGGCAGGCAGCGCGGTTGAAAGGCTCACGCCCTGCTTGGCCAGCATATGGGCGCACATGGGCACCGCGAGGACCACCACGCCCAGTATGAGCAGGGCCATCTGGATGATGTCCGTATAGGTCACGGCCAGCAGTCCGCCCGTGGAGACATAGAACACTATCACCAGCGCGGCGATAACATAGCACAGTCCCAGGTTCCACCCGGTGAGCACGTTGAGTATGGAGGCGCCGGCCACAAACTGGGCCGCTGTGTAGCCTATCATGGCCAGGATGGTCGTGATGCTGGCCATGGTGCTGCTTTTGGCGTCGTACCGGCTGTTTATCAGCTCCGGGAGGGTGATGTTGTTTATCTTTACGCTGATCCTTTTAATTGGCTGCGCCATCACAAAGGCGAAGATTATGCAGCCCATGGCTATGGCGGTGACGTACCAGGCCGCCGTGATGCCCATGCTGTAACCGTTGGCGGAGGTGCCTATCACGGAGGAGCCGCCTATCCAGCCGGCCATCCACAGTATGCCGATCTTGAAACTGCTCATGGATCGGCCGCCGACATAGTAATCGTCAACGCCTTTTTGCTTTCTGTTTGCGTATAGTCCTACGGCTATCATGCCGGCAAAGTAAATCAGTATTATCGCTACATCAACGGCATTCAATTATTTCTCCCACCTTAACGTTCAGCCGCGCTCCTCCGGCCGCGTTGCGCCGGAGGAGCAAGCTGAACAGAGTCACTCCGCTGCGTTCAGCTCTGTCCCCGCCCTGAAGCACAGAGAGTTTTTCGGATTTATCTTTCCCTTCTTTTCGAAATACTCGTTTATCAGACGCTCGAGATCATCGGCCGCGAACAGATCGGAATTTTTGGCCAGCGCGCCCATCATGACGATGTTGGCGCCCTTGGGGTTCTCCAGCTCCGCGGCGATCTCCGCCACGGGCACCTTCACGACCCTGATATCCTTCCTGTACTCCCGGTCGTCGGGCACCAGGGAGCTGTTCACCAGCAGCAGGCCGTCCGGGCGGAGTCTTTCCTCAAATTTGTCCACCGCGGGGGCGTTGAGCGCGATAAGAATATCTATATGCTTGGCATTGGGGCTGGCAATGGCCTTGTCGGAAAACTTGACCACGCAGTTGGCCGTGCCGCCGCGCATGGCGGCGCCGTAGGACGGATACCACAGCACGTTCATGCCCAGCTTCATGCCGGCCTCCGCCAGAATAAGTCCGGTGGTCAGCACACCCTGTCCGCCAAAGCCGGAGCAGATCATTTCAACCTTCATTATTTGTTTCCTCCCTTGTCAACGAACTCTCCCAGCGGGAAGAATTTTGTCATTTCCTGATCCACGTGTTCTCTGGCCTTCAGCGGGGTCATGTACAGGTTGGTGGGGCACGGTGACAGCAGCTCCACCATGCTGAAGCCCATTCCGGCCGCCTGCTTTTCAAAGGCCTTGCGGATCATTGTCTTGCACTGGTTCATACCCTTGGCCCCTACCAGCTCGCCTCTGGCGAGATACGCGACGTCCAGATTCTCCAGCATGGGCATGATGTTCAGGGTGCCGTATTTCGCGGGATCCTTGCCCTTGGGGCTGGTGGCCGTCTTCTGATTGGGCAGGGTGGTGGGCGCCATCTGGCCGCCTGTCATGCCGAAGACGCTGTTATTAATGACGAAAACGCAGATGTTGTCGTTGCGCAGCGCGGCGTGGATGGTCTCGGCGATGCCGATGGAATACGCGGCACCGTCGCCCAGGTAGGCGAAAACCGGGTTTTCCGGTCTTACATGCTTGACGCCGACGGCGGTGGGTATATCCCGGCCGTGGGCCGCCATGATGGTGTCGTAATTCCAGTAGTCAATGTGGAACGAGCAGCAGGCCACGTCCACCACGGCTATGGTCTTCTCGCTGATGCCCATCTCCTCGGTGACCTCGCCGATAAGGCGGGAGGCCAGGCCGTGACCGCAGCCGGGGCAGAAGTTTTCAGTGGAAAATATGGTTTCAGGAGCTTTCAGTTTCATTTATTTGCCCTCCTTGCCCAGAATGGCTCCGGCGCGCGCTGCGATATCCTCGGGCTCCGGGAGCTCGAAATATGTGCCGAAGAACTCCACTGGCCTGTCGCAGCCGACTGCCAGACGCACGTCGTCGCGCATCTGCCCGAGGATGTTTATCTCCACCGTCATGAACGCCTTCGCGGCGGCGCACTCGGCAAAGGCCTTAACCGGGAAGGGCCAGAGGGTCCTGGGGCGCAGCAGGCCCAGCTTCACACCGTTCTCCCGGGCGATATCCACGGCCTCCCGCGAAATGCGGGCGCTGATGCCGTAGGCCACGATGACCAGCTCCGCGTCCTCCAGCATGTAGGATTCCCAGCGCTGCTCGTCCTGCTCCATGAGGGCGTATTTGTCGGTGAGGAACTTCTCATAATCGGGGCGCGTATAGGAAATGTTCTGTATCTTTCTGGGGGCCGCGCCCTTTTTGCAGCCCTTGACGGACCAGTCGAAAGCATTTATGTCGTGCTCGTGCATCTCGCCCAGCTCAACGGCTTCCACCATCTGTCCGATGGCGGCGTCGGAGGCCACCAGCACGGGGTGCCGGTATTTTTCCGCCAGATCGAAGGCTTCCGCCATCATGTCGAAGTTTTCCTGTACAGAATCTGGAGCCAGAATTATCGTGCGGTAATCCCCGTGGCCGCCGCCGCGGGTCAGCTGCCAGTAGTCGCCCTGGCCCTGGGCGATATCGCCCAGACCGGTGCCGATGCGCATGACGTCGATGATTACGGCCGGAATATCGTCGGCAGCAAAATACGAAATGCCCTCCTGATTCAAGGAGAAGCCCGGTCCGGAGGAGCTGGTCAGCGCCCTTGCGCCGGCCGCCGCCGCGCCCAGCAGCATGTTGATTCCCGCAAGCTCGGATTCGGTCTGCACGAAGGTGCCGCCCACCTGCTCCATTCTCCAGGACAGATATTCAAGTACCTCCGTCTGCGGGGTTATGGGATATCCGCTGTAAAAGCGGCAGCCCGCTCTGATGGCGCCCTCTGCCAGCGCCTCGTTGCCTTTTCTCAGTTCTTTACTCATTTTCCGCCACCTCTGTTATTCAACTATTTCGAAAACACAATCGGGACATACGCGGTAACAGGTGCCGCATCCCACGCAAAGCGCGTCGTCCACCTGAACGTAGTTGTAACCTTTTTCGTTGAGGCTGCCGGAAAAAGACAGGGCTTTCCGGGGGCAGTCCGCCACACAGTATCCGCAGCTCTTGCATCTTTCCTTGTTAATAAGGACTTTGTTTTCAGCCATATTTTTTCTCCTGTCATTATGGAATAATTTTTATTTCAGAAGGCATCCGAATTGCGAATGCCTTCTGACGGTCAGGCCCGATCCTGGGCAATGACCGGCTTTTTAGTTCTGCGATAAAGAATATAGGCGAGTATGCCCCCAACCACGGCGGTGCAGGCAAGGAATATGAATATCATGGGATAGCCCTTGGCGTCGCCGAATTTATCCAGCCATGTGCCGAACATGGTGCTGTAGAACATATCCGGCAGATAGCCGATTATGGACGCAATGCCTATGGCCGTGCCGGAGCCCTCTCTTGGGATACCCGCGCCGCTGAGGATAGAGAAAATCGTGCCGTAAAGTATAACACCCAGGGCCGCAGGAAACATGGTGTAGGCTATGGCACCTCCAGCGCTGATCGTTTTCGGCAACAACAGTACGCCGATATACAGTATGCCGGTTATCACAAGGCTCCAGGTGAGCCAGCGAGCGGTGCTCTTGAAAACCTTATCCGCCAGCAGTCCGCCCAGGGGTGACAGCAGCAGGAAGCCATAGTTGCGGATGATGGCCACCAGAGCCGAGGTGGAAGTATCAAGGCCAATCACGTTGGTAAGGTACGGCGTGAAATATGAAGAGCAGGAAAATAGACCGTACCCGCAGAAGATGACTATTGAGGCCAGCCACAATGCCGGCATCTTAAGTAAATTGCTGACCTGCGACCACTGGAATTTGTTATCCGCCGAGGATTCCTCATCCTTCTTGTTTTTCATGATTACGGCTATCATCGCGGCGGCTACCAGCATGACTATGCCCCAGGTGTTCACCACGCTGCGGAAACCGGCGACGATATCGTCGCCCTTGGCGTTGTATGCATGCAAGCAGATGAACGCGACCAGCGCTTTCATAAGTCCGTTGCAGGCGAAGTAGAAGCCATACATAAGTCCCTGTTCCTGCTCGGTGCCCACAAGGCGCACGGCCTTCATCAATGAGGCCCAGAACACGAATGCGGTGGTAAATGCCAGCAGTCCCCAGCAGACCAGGCCCATTACGTAAGACATTGTAAGTGCGTAAAGGAATCCGGTAAGTCCGGCGCCGATGCAGGAGATGATCAGCACCGGCTTCGGCGGCAGCTTGTCCGCAAGTATACCGCCAGGGATATAAAGCACGATATTAAGGATCGTATATACCGTCAGCAGCATGCCCGACTGGGCGTTGGTGATGTTCATTGCCGCCATCTGAGCGTCATAGAAGGTGTACTTGATATACGGCAGGATGTATATGCATCCGCCCGCAATTCCCAAAGCGAAAAGCGTCAGGTATTTGCTGAATTTGGACTCCTCTTTCATAGCCTACCTCCATATTTTTCTTTGATACCACAGCTCATTTTCATGCTCGCGGCCGCCCCGGCCGCCCTGATGGGTCTGTTCTTCCGTTTCGCCACCTTTCGCGCAAGAACCGTCCGGCACAGCCTATGTTTCGCGCCGCCCATATTGGTCTGACAAATTCTTGACTAAAAAAAATAAAAGTGCTATTATATAAGCGGATATTCCTTTTGCTGGAGATATTTGTCTGACAAATTCCGGCTCTTTAAAAAAATGGCTCTCCTTTGCGGGAAAATCGGCCATAAATTTGTCTGACAATTAATTATGCGTAAATGATATCAGCATTGTGCCCTTTTGTAAATATGCGTATTGTTCAAAAATCACCGGCAAGTTTTGTCGGTTATGACAAGGGGTGGCATTACAATGGCCAAAGAAACCAACACCAACTGCGAAATCATCGTAGACCGCGTTCTTGACCAGATCACCCGCGGGGCGCTGAAGAAGGGCGACAAGCTTCCCACGGAGCGGCAGCTTTCCGAATCCATGAACGTCAGCCGGGCGTCCGTGCGGGAGGCGATAAAAAGTCTGGAGTCCATGGGCATCGCGGAGAGCATACAGGGCAGCGGCTCCTATATAACCGACGCCCCGGAAAGGACCATCAACCGGCCGCTCTGCGCGCTGTTCGCCCTGAGCAACGGCACGCTGGATAACGTGCTCCAGCTGAGAATAATGATCGAGACCAACGTCTGCCGGGATATAATCCTCAACGCCCGGGACGACGAGATACAGGCCGTATGCGCCCTGGCCGATTACGACTACATAGGTCTTTCCGCCCATGAGCAGGCCGTTCTGGACGCCCGGTTCCACAACGCCATCGTGCAGATGTCCCACAACACGCTTCTCAAATACATCTATTACACGCTGTCGTCCCTCATGGACATGTACCGGGAGCGGGTACTCAGGCAGACCTTCCTCATGGACGAAAACGCCCTGACGCGGGACGGCCATTTCGCCATATGCCGGGCGCTGACGGCCCGGGACTCCGCCGCGGCCGAGCGGGCCATAGCGGAGCACCTCGATCTCAACGACATATACCGGCAGAGCCTGCTGAGCGGCGACGCCCCCAGAGGCGCCGCGGGGAAATAAAGCTGCGGGCGGGACGGAGCCAAAAGGCGTTCCGTCCCGCCCGTCTCTTGATCTTCTTGACAAACGGTGTATAATATAGCTATAAATATAGAAAGGAGAAACTATGGTAAAAAACAGCATCCAGGATATCGATGACTTGATTTTTGGCGCAGACAGCGAGACCACAAACAGCGAGCGATAATCTGAGGGTACCAGGGCTGACGGCCCTGGGATTTTTTTACCCTTTTTACCGCTGTCCCGGTGGATTTGCCGTCTGTTTTCTGCTATATTGGTCAGGAAAAAATGATTGGCGGTGGGAGTTATGGAATTTCTGCACAGCGGATATTTTACTATCGTTCTCAGCTCCGTGGCGGTATATCTGTTCATCGTGCTTGCCATACGCCTGTTCGGCAAGACGGAGATCGCGCAGCTGTCCGTGGCGGATCTGGTGTTCATCATGCTGCTCAGCAACGCCGTGCAGAACGCCATGGTGGGCTCCGACACCACGCTTTTGGGCGGGCTGGTGGCCGCGGCGTCGCTCTTCGCGGTCAACGCCCTGTTCAAGGAATGTCTGTACCGCATACCGGGCTTCGGCCGGATAATGCAGGGCGAATCGCTGATGCTGGTCTATCACGGCAAAGTGAACGACGCAAACATGCGCCGTGCCCGCCTGACCACCAACGAGCTGCTGGAGGCCATCCGCGAGCACGGCGTGGCGGACATAGCCGGCGTGGATCTGGCCGTGCTGGAGGTTGACGGGAATATCAGCGTCCTGTCCAACGATTTTCAGCACCAGACCACCAAAGCCGTCCGCAAGGAGCCGCTCCCCAGGCGGCAGACTAAAAAGCGCAGCTGAGGCTCTTCATCCGCCGCCGGGCGCGTGTCAGCACTGCTTCATGACCCGGGTGAAAAATTCCACGGCGCGGCAGGCCGTGTCCAGACGAATGCGCTCGTTGTTGCCGTGGATGGTGTGCCGCTCCTCGGCGGTGAGGTCCATGGCGGAGAAGCGGAACACCCGGTCGGACAGATCGCGGTAATGGCGGCTGTCGGAGCACTGCACCATCAGGTACGGGCTCACCAGCGCGCCGCGCCAGGTGCCCTGCACGGCGGAGACGACCGTTTTCCAGCCGGCGCAGTCGGTGCGGGATATGGGGCTGGGCTCGGAAGATACCAGCACGTCCAGCGCCGCGCCGTCGTCGCCGATGACATTTTTGATATATTGCTTCGCCGACTCCACCGAATCCTCGGGATTCAGGCGGATGTTGGACACCATGGAGGCCTCCGGCGGGATGACGTTGGGGGCCTTGCTGCCGTCCATCTGGGTGAAAGCGACCGTGGTGCGGATGAGGGCGTTCAGCTCTCCTCCGCTTTTTTTGCACACTCCGTCCAGTATGCCGCCGAAGCACCAGAGGTTGGCGAATATCATGCGGTAGGCGAAGGTGCTCCTGCGCCCAAGCGTGTCGAACATCTGTCTCACCGGCGCGGTGTAGTGGCATTTGAAGGGGTGGTTTTCCACCTTTGCGCAGGCCGCGGACAGCCGCCCCACCGGTGTATGGGGCAGCGGCGCGGAGGCGTGGCCGCCGTCGGATTTCACGGTGTATTTCAGATTCATAAGGCCCTTTTCGGCGATGCCGATGAGGGCGCAGGGCTCCGTGACGCCGGGGAACACGCCGTCCACCACGGCGCCGCCCTCGTCCAGCACGAACGCTGGGGTGACGCCGTTTTTGACGAACCAGTCCACCACGTTCACAGCGCCGGGGCCGTTGACCTCCTCCCCGCCGGAGAAGGCCATATACACGTCGTGCTCCGGCGTGAAGCCCGAGCCGATAAGCGAATTGGCGGCGAAGAGGATGCCGTTGAAGGTCACCTTGGTGTCCAGCGTGCCCCGGCCCCACATCACGCCGTCCTCGATGACGGCGCCGAAGGGCGGCTTCTGCCAGTTCTCCTCCTCCACGGGCACCACGTCGTAGTGGGCCATCAGCACGGCGGGCTCCCCCGGCGTGCGGCCCGGCCATTTGTACAGCAGCGCCCTGCCGGGCAGCCGGGTGAGAGTGCACTTTTCCGCCACGTTGGGGTACAGCTCCGGCAGCATGCCGGTGAGCCTGTCGAATTCCGCTCCGTCCTCGTTGGTCTCGTCGGCGTCGGAGACGGTCTTGCATTTCACCAGCGCGGCGAGGTCCGATATCGCGGTATCCCTGTCGAAGGATATGTCCTCAAAGCTCCCGCTCTCCTCAGCCGTGGGGCGGAAAGCGGCGGTCCTTATGAGCACCGCGGCCAAAAATACGACTATAAGCGCAAGGATGATATAAAGCACGATCATTTAAGTTCCTCCCTCAGTCCAGCATACCTTTTTTGTACATGAACCGGGACACGCCCAGCGTGAACACCACGCCCACCGGCACCATGATGCCCACCATTCCCGCGTTTATGGCGGGCACGAAGATGAACAGCGCCAGCATAAGGACGATGGGCGCTATCGCGATCTTCCAGTTCTTGGAGATGAACACCACGCCCAGGCCGCCGAACAGGGCGGGGATTATCTGGGCGAAGGCGGGGGCAAGCACCGGCGCGTTCAGCACCGGAGTCAGCGGGGTTATCAGCACCACGCCGATGATGATTATCACGGTGGTGACTATGCTGGACACGGCGATGGCGATGGTGGACACCACCTCGCCCTCATCGGAGTTCACCTTGACCCCGGCCTGCTCCAGGGCGTTGAGTGCCACTGGCAGCTTCAGGTTGGAAATGTTGCCGGTGACGAAGGACAGGTAGGAGCCGCCGGCGCCCAGCATTGGTATGTAGGTGAAGGTCTCCACCACGGCCACGGCCCAGTACATGGGCGCCGTGGCCAGCAGGCCCATCAGCAGGCCGTGCCAGTCCGGCGCGGCGTCGAAAATCAGCCACACGGCCACCGGGAACAGGAACAGCAGCACCATCACGGACAGGTTCCATATCCGGCCGTATTTGTAGACGGATTCCAGGTAAGCGTTCTTATCGTTCATATCCGCACCTCCTCAGGACAGCCACGCGGTTATGGGTATGGCCGAGGCCATGCCCGCGATCAGGCTTATGGGCAGGGCGTAATCGCCTATCCAGTGCCATTTGAATTTTTTCACCATGAGTCCGGCGAAGCACATCAGGGCGGCGGACACCGCCATGACGCACACGGGTATGAGTCCCGAGGGGTCGCCGTGGAAGATGGTGGAGAAATCGGCGAAGACGTAGCCCAGGAAGGCGGAGATCATGCCTATGAACATGGCCGCCGAAAATATGTCGGCCCACTTTTTGTCCCGGTTTTCCAGATTGATGATGCCGGTCTGCATCTTTTTGCACACCACCGGCACCAGCCATATGCCCACCATGATGCCGGCTGTCATGACCATGGCGATGGTGACGTACTGGGAGGCCGTCAGCGCCGCGACCCGGCCGAAGGTGAGGCCCATGGCGTTTTCGGCGTTGGTAGCCGCGATGGTCTCATAGGACAGCGAGCCCACCACGCTAAGCCGCAGCCAGGGCAGCGGCAGGCCCAGATCCTTGGCCAGGGTGATGACGCTTATCACGATGGCCACGGCCGGGGCAATGGTGAACACGCCCGCGGTAATGGATATTTTTTTCAGCTTCTCCCGGTCCATGCCGATCTCCAGTCCGTGCTTCCAGGCGCGGACAAGGAAGAACACCGACTGCGCCGCCACGGCCAGTATGATCACGCCGGCCAGGACGAACAGTATCGGGCTGTTTACGTTGAATTTCATGCGCGCCGCCTCTTTTCCATTTATATATTTTTATGCTTTGCAGCCCATGCCCCGGGCCGCCAGATCCTTCAGCGTCTCGCCCTCCTTGAGGGCTCCCAGCTGCACGGAGAGCTCCGTGAGCTCCTTTTCCAGCGCGTCCGAGAAGCCGACGCCTTTCTCCCTGTTTTCTTTGAATTTTTTGTACTCTATCTCGCCGGGGACGAATATCTCGTCCACGCCCTGAGCCTTGCGGCTGCCCTTCATCATGCCCACATACCTGTCCGCCTCCGCCTTGAAGTCGTCGATGGGCATGAAGCGGGACGGGTCGATAAGGATGAGGAAAAAGCCGGTGTTTTCCGTCTGCAGCTTGGAAAAGAGGCCTATGTCCGTGCCGAAGGCGGCGCCGGAGAGCATGGTGCTCAGCGCGTCCACCATCACGGCCAGGCCGTAGCCCTTGTGTCCCGCTATGGGCGACAGGGAGAACGCCTTCGACGGGTCTGTGGTGGGATTGCCGTCGTAGTCCTTGGCCCAGTCGGCCGGGATGCTCCTGCCCTCACGCTCTGCGGCCTGTATCTTGCCCATGGCCACGCAGGTGGTGGACATGTCCAGCACCATGGGGTATTCCTGATTGGCCGGGACGGCAACGACGATGGGGTTGGTGCCGATGAGCCTGTCCGCCCCGCCGAAGGGCGAGGTGAAGGCGTAGGTATTGCAGCCGACGATGGCGATCATGTCGTCCTCCGCCGCCCGCCAGCCGTAATAGGAGCCGCAGCCGATATTTGCGTTGTGCCTGCCGGTGGCAAAGGCGATGCCGTATTCCTTGGCCTTTTTCAGCGCCTCGTCGTAGGCGCGGTTCACGGACACGATGCCGGAGCCGTTGTCGCCGTCGAAGACCAGCACGGCGCCGTCGTCCAGCACCTTCTGGAAATTCGCGTGGGTGTTGAGCACTCCGACCTCTATCTGCCGCAGATAGCGGGTCAGCCGGCTCAGGCCGTGGGAATACACGCCGGTGAAATCCGAGTGGGTGATGACCTTGCCGATGACGTCGGCGTCCTCCGACAAAAAGCCCGCCGCCGTGAGTATGCCTTTTACAAGGCTGCGTTCCTCTTCATAGCCCAGTTCCATATATATCCTTCTTTCTCCGCGCGCTCCGCCGCGCTCTTTTTGTATAAAAGTTATATTAACACATTCCCGCCCGCAGTGAACACACTAATGTGAATATTTATTAAAACGCCGGGGGTCTTTTACAAGACTCCCGGTAAAAAAGTTTCTGTTTTCGTATCTCAGACGGCGCCGTTTTCGCCGGCCGCCGATATGGCGGCGATGGTGGCTTTCTCGTTATAGGCGAAGAACACCAGCCCGCCCGCCAGGCACAGCACCGCCGCCACGACGGCGCTGAGCCGGTAGCCGAAGCCGTTGGAGCCCACCTTGGCAAGACTGGTGAAGATCAGCATGGCCACTGACTGGCCCAGCTTGAAGGCGAAGGTGCGGGCCGCGTAGAACATGCCCTGACGGTTTTCTCCGGCGGTGATGCGGTCGGCCTCCGCGATATCCGCCACGATGGCCTGGGGCAGGATGCCCAGCGCCGCCATGGGAATGGCCGCCAGCGCAGAGACGATGACGCCCCAGGCCATGCCGCCGATGCCGCCCAGGCCGCAGAAGGTGGTGAGGGTAAACACGCCGGCGAAGGCGATGAACGCCCACTGCACTATCTTCTTTTTGCCGAACTTTTTGGCCAGGATGTTCACCGGCGCGTAGAATATCAGCGATATGCCGGTCATCAGGGCGAAGAGGACGAAGGACATGCCGGAATCCAGCTTCATCAGCACGGTGATATAGAACGGCAGGCCCGTCTGGAACATGGTGAGGGCTATCCAGTACAGCACGTCGCTGGTCACAAACTTCTTGAACTCATGGTTGGAAAAGGTCTTGCCCAGGGACTTGAACATCTTGCTGTCGCAGGGGGTGGTGTCGGCGTACTCGTGCTCGTTGATGGTAAAAGCGGGCACCTCCATGCACACCACGGCAAAGACCGCGAAGATGGCGATGGCCGCCCGGTAGCTGCCGGCATAGCCCAGGGACGCCTCGAAAAGCCCGGCCACATTGGGCACCAGATAGGATACCGCGGTGCCCAGGAAGAAGGTTATGGATATGAAGGTGGAAAGATTGACCCTGGCCGTCTGCGTGCGGCCCAGCTCCGGGATGAGCGCGTTGAACGGCGTGCAGTAGAGCGTGAGGCACAGGTAGAACAGCAGATCCATCACCAGCAGGAAGAGGCCGTTTTTCGGGCTCTGTCCGGCCGCCGGGGAGATGAAAACCAGCACGGTCACGATGCCCAGCGGTATGGCGCTGTACCGCAGAAACGGAATGCGGCGGCCCAGCTTGTTCCGGCAGCGGTCGGAGCAGGAGGCTATCCACGGATCCGTCACCGCGTCGAAGATGCGGCCCACTGCGGCGATGAGGCCGATTATGGTCAGTCCCGCGAACACCGCGCCCTGGGTGATGAACAGCGGCGCGCCCGCGGCGATGGCGGTGTCGCTGGGCTGGTAGAAGTACACCAGCCAGTTGGTGATGACGCCGGACAGCGTCGCCCAGCCCAGCTGTCCGACGGCGAACAGCCAGAGGATCTTATTGCCTGCCTGTTTCTCGTTTCTCATTGCGTTTCTTCCCCCAGATTATTTTTCGCCGCCGCGCATATAGCCCAGCGCCATTTCCACGAACAGCTCCAGCTCCCCGCCGCCCTGTGAATAATCGTCCTCCGGCAGCACCTCGCCCCGGAGAAATTTTTTCGCCGCGCCGTTGAGAAGATCGGTCACCGTGCGGTAGAGGAACCGGGCGTCCGCGCTGCATTCGATACTGCCGTCCCGCCGCCCCTTCTCATAGGCCGCGGAGAACAGGTCGTAAAAATCCATGATGCTCCGGCGGTACGGCGCGAGACTGTCCACATCCGGCTTTTCCGACAGTATCACGGCGTCCAGTTCGTCCAGAAAGCGCAGGAAGGGCCGCTGCTCCGCGTACAGCTGGACATAGGCCTCCAGCAGTATCTTCACCTGGCCGAAGCCGTCCGCGGCGGCGTACTCCGGCGAATGGAACTGCGGCGCGAAAAGCCGGGCCACGTCCTGCCAAAGCAGGGTGCCGGCTTCCAGCATGATGGCGGACTTGGTGCCGAAATAGCGGTAGAGCGACGCCACGCCGATGCCGCACTCCCGGGCGATGTCCGTCATGCGCACGTTCTCCGCGCCCCTCTCCAGAAAGAGCTCCGCAGCCGTCATGACTATGCGCTTCTGCCGCTGCCGCCGTTCTTCTTCGGCAAAGTCTCCCGGTTTCACTTGACACCCGCCCCTTTCTGTGATAGATTATCTATCAAATTGATAGTCAGCCTATCACAGAAACCACAACTTGTCAAGCCCGGAGGTTATGATCATGGAAAATTCTTTTCGTATATTTGACAATCCCATCCCGGAGAAGGATCTGGAGAAGGCCCGGCGCACCAGGGCCAAGTACATCCGCAAATTCGGCGACGACAGCGGGAAGCAGTACCACCTCGCCATGGCGGAAACGCCGGTGGTGGGGAAGCTCTGGAACATGCAGAGCCTCTCGCTCAGCGGCGCGCCCGCGGCGAGATTCACCGACAAGTCGGTGGTCATCGGCAACATCCGCATGGGCTTCGGCCACTACCGCATATCCATGGCGCTGGCCTCCGCGGCGTACTCGCTGGGCTACGAGCCGGTGTGGCTGGATCTGAACTCCCTGACGGAGAGCACCTGCGGCAAGGTCATCCGCTACCAGAACAACCTCTATTCCATGGGCTCCCGCTGGTCGCAGGTCTATCCCCTGTTCAACAAGCTGGTGTGGGACCCCCTGAACAGCGAGGGCTTCCGCAAGCTCTCCTACAACGTCTCCGACGAGCTGGTCACGGAGCTGATGGTGCCGGTGTACCGCGACATTCCCAGGGACACCCCGCTCATCGCGGCCCACGTCTGGCCGGCCCAGGCGGCCGTCCACGCCGGCATGACCCACGTGGTGAACGCCGTGCCGGACAACTGGCCCATGGCCCTGCATCTGGCCGAGGGGGCGATACACACGGTACAGACCCCCTCCGCCTATCTGGGCTACCGCACCCTGCGCGGCATGCGCAAGGGCTCGGTCCTCTCCCCCATGCCGGCCGGTTCGCTGTGCGAGACCGGCCACTATGTGGATCACGAGCTGGTGTCGAACATCGGCGCCGACTGCGCCCGGCGGGAAGGCCGGCTCGCCTCCGGCGGCGCGGTGCGCTATCTGCTGACCATCGGCGGCGCGGGGGCCCAGGCGGAGCTGTATCTGCACATTATCGACGAGCTGCTGCCGGAGGTGAAGGCCGGCAGGGCCGCGCTGCTGCTTAACGTGGGCGACCACATGGACGCCTGGAAATACATCCGGCAGCGTCTGGCGCCCGACGCGCCGCGCCCGACGGAGCACTTCGGCGACATGGACGCCGTGATGGCCTTTGCCGACGCCGCCTTGGACGGCGAAGCGGAGGGCATACACGTCTTCTGCGACAGCGACATTTTCGCGGCGGTGTACACCACCAACGTGCTCATGCGCGCCTGCGACGTGCTGGTGACCAAGCCCGGCGAGCTGTCCTTCTATCCCGTGCCCAAGCTCATGATACACCATGTGGGCGGGCACGAGGTCTGGGGCGCGATACGCGCCGCGGAGCTGGGCGACGGCACCTTCGAGTGCGCCCGGCCGGAGGAACTGGACGGCATGCTCCGCCTCATCCAGAGCGACCCCTCCGTGGTATGCGGCATGTGCGAGCACATCAGATCCGCCGGCAAGGCCGGCATATACGACGGCGCCTACCGGGTGGTGCGTCTGGCCTGCACCGGCAGGGCCGACTGTTTTTAACAGGGGCGTCTCCGTCCCTTTGGATCTGTAACAGCCTGAGGGCCGCCTTTTGCGGCCCTCTTCTGCTCTTTGCCGCCAAACGTGCCGCATCTGTGAAACAAAGCGGAAAAAGAGTCTGAAAATGTCGCAATATGTACACATCTCATTGCATCCCGCCCGTTGGAGTGATATAATAATTCAAATTTTGAACGTTGTTCCGCAAAGTGAATTTCCTTTGCCGGGGCGGGGCGCATTCCGTCCGATGGAGCGTATCGTATGGAGCAGAACGAAAACAAGGTCGACCGCGCCTTTCTGTCGCGCGCGCCTGGAAAACTGAATATTCCGGACTTCTGCGACATGGCCAGATTCGAGCAGATCATCAAGGACTGGGCGGAGAGCACGGGGCTTGCCACGGTCGCTGTAGGCAGCGACGGCGAGTATGTCAGCGGCAGCTACAATTTCACGGAATTCTGCCACAATCTGACCCGCAGGAGCCCGGAGGGCCTGCGCAGATGCGTGGAGTGCGACCGCAAGGGTTCCGGCATCTATCTGTGCCACGCGGGTCTGGTGGATTTTGCCGCGCCCATCACTCTGGAGGACGGCACGCTGCTGGGCAGCATTGTCGGCGGGCAGGTGCTCCCGGAGTGTCCGGACGAGGCGCAGTTCCGCGCGACGGCGCGGGAGCTGGGCATTGACGAAGACGTCTACATAAAAGCTCTGCGCAAGGTGAACATCCGCTCCAGGGACGAGATACGGGCCTCCGCCGATCTGCTGGCGAACGTGGTGAATCTGTTTGTCCGCGCCAGCTACGCCGCCCGGGTCAACGCCGCCTCTCTGACGGAGCGCGCGGAGATCATCTCCTCTCTGAGCAAGATATATTTCTGCGACTATTATATAGATCTGGAGCGCGACCGGTTTCTGGAGCTGGACTCCACGGACGAGCTGCGGGCCTTCATCGGCTCCCGCCGCGGCGCCTCCGGTCTGCTGGCCGACGCCAGCCGCTGCTTCGCCGCGCCGGAGTTCCAGGACGAATCCCTGAAATTCACGGAGCTCGCCACGCTGAGCGGCAGGCTGGGCGACCGGACAAACCTCGCCCACGAGATCATCTGCCGCAACGGCATGTGGTGCCGGTCGGTATTCATCCCGGTGAACCGGGGCGCGGACGGCCGCATCTCCCATGTGATCTTCGCCATGCAGCACATTCAGGAGGAAAAGGAAGAGGAGCTGCGCATACAGCGCGCGCTGAAGGAGGCCGCCGATCAGGCCAACCGGGCCAGTCAGGCGAAAACGGACTTTCTCTCCCGCATGAGCCACGACATACGCACGCCGCTGAACGGGATCATCGGCATGTCGTATCTGGCCGCCAGGGAGGACAATCCGCCCAAGACAGCGGACTGTCTGGCCAAGATCGACGCCTCGTCCAAGTTCCTGCTGGGGCTTATCAACGACATTCTGGACATGGCCAAGGCGGAAAGCGAAAAGATCCAGCTGCACCCCGAGCCCTATCCTCCGGAGGAATTTTACGGCTATATCGACGCGGTCTTTCCGCCGCTGCTGCGGGAAAAGCGCCAGCGCTTCACGGTGGACGCCAGGATGGCGGACGGACTGGTGCCGGTGATCGACAAGCTGCGCATCAACCAGGTGGTATTCAATCTGCTCTCCAACGCGATAAAATACACGCCGGAGGGCGGCGCCGTCGCCTACCGCGCCCGCTTCCTGCCCATTGAAGGCGGCAGGCTGCACATGCGGGTGGACGTGTCCGACACCGGCATCGGCATCAGCCCGGAATTCCAGAAGGCTCTGTTCGACCCCTTCACGCAGGAGGGCCGCAGCGACACCTCCGCCAACCGCGGCTCCGGGCTCGGGCTGGCCATTGCCAAGCGGATGGTGGAAGTCATGGGCGGGACCATCAGCGTGGAGAGCGAGCCGGGAAAGGGCTCCGTATTTACCGTGGAGATGGACGTGGACAGCGCCCCGGCCTCCCCGCCCGCCGGCGCCGCGCCGTTCCGGCCGGAGCCTGCGGACGTGCTGAAGGGCGCGCACATCCTCCTGTGCGAGGATCATCCGCTCAATCAGCAGATCTCAAAAGAGCTGCTGGAGGCGCAGGGAATGCTGGCGGAAGTCGCGGACAACGGTCAGCTGGGGCTTGAGCGTTTCCGCCGCTCCCCCATCGGCTTTTACAGCGCGATATTGATGGACATCCGCATGCCGGTGATGAACGGCTACGAGGCCGCGCGGGAGATCCGCGCCTCGGCCCGCCCCGACGCGGGGACGGTGCCTATCCTGGCCATGACGGCGGACGCTTTTGCCGACGATGTGCAGAAGTGTCTGGACGCCGGCATGAGCGGACACATCCCCAAGCCCATCGATCCCGCCGCACTTTACGGGGCCCTTACGGCGGCCATAACAGAAGCGCAGCAGAAGTGAGCGGCCGCAGGGCGGCGGCTCGTCCCTGACCTTCAATTCAATTCCCGCTCCCCGGAGACTGTAATCAACACTCGTATGGAGGACATGGCATGGAGATCACGGAAGCAGTACTGACGCTGCTGAAAGAGACGACGCCCGGAAACTACGCGGTCTACGAGATCGCGGACGGGCGCATTATCCGGCTTCTGCGCTCCGCCGGTCTGCCCGCGCTTATTGGGCTGACGGAGGAGGAGTACGACTCGCTGGAATCGGAGGACGCGCTGGGGTTGGTGCTGGAAAGTGACAGGGCGCGCGTCGCCGCCCTGCTCCCGTGCCTTCTGGCCGGCGGCGGAGACACGGATTTTGCTTTCCGCGTCCGACACCGGGAAAAGGTCTTCATCTGGATCCACGCCTTCGCGCGCCTTATCGGCATGAAAGACGGCCGGCCTGTGGTCACGGCCATATTCCACGAGGTGGGCAAGAAGGACATGGACTTCGTGGTGGACAGCATCCCCGTGGGCATCGGCGTGTGCACGGTGGCGGAGGGCAAAGTCGCGCCCGTGGCCATCAACCGGAAAATGACCGAGCTTCTCGGCACCACCGCGGAGCTGTTCACAAAAGACGACGGCTCGATGTTCGCAAACGTCCATACGGAGGACGCCGCGGCCGTAATGCGGGTAATGTCGGGCTGCGCTGTTCCCGGCTTCGAGGGGCGGATGGACTACCGATACCGGCCCTCCGGGACCGGCGACTGGCGCTGGTACCGCCTGGTGGTCCGCGCCGTCGCCTACGGCGGCGGCAGCATGGCCTTCGTCTGCCTGCTGGATGTGACCGCGGAAAAGAGCGCAGCGCAGGAGGCGGTAAAAAGCCGTTCCATGTATCTGACCGCCGCCGCGGCCAGCGGCATCATCGTCTGGGAATATCAGCCCGCGTCGCGGCGCATCCTGATGCAGATAAACAATGATTACACCCGGGCGATCTGCGGGAAATACGGCATCCCCGAGATCGTGGAAGACGGGCCCGCGGCGCTCTCCTCCATGGTCGCGGAAAACCAGCGGGAGACGTTTCTGGACATGTACCGCCGCATGGACGCCGGCGCGTCCGGCGCCTCCTGCGAGGTGGGCATGCAGCTGGGCGGCAAGACGTATTACTGGCGGATAATCTGCACCGCCGCCTGCGACGAGACCGGCGCGCTGCTGGCCGTCTACTGTACGGGGCAGGACGTCACCGCGCAGTACGAGGCGCAGGATCGCTTCCGCAGTGCCTTCGAGCAGGTGCTGGCCGCGAACCCCGATTCCATAGGCTCCTTCCGCCACAATCTGACAACCAACTGGACTGGCGGCGGGCACGGCAGTTTCTCATCGAGCTTCGGCGAGACTGCCCGCGGCACTGTGGACCGCCATGTCGCCGCGCTGGTTGCGACCATGGAACGGGAGGAAGACAAGGAAAACTTTGTTGCCCTGTTCAGCCGGGAGAGTCTGCTTCGCGCCTTCGGCAGAGGGCAGACGCACCTGGAATACGAATATCCCATTCTTCTTGCCGGCCGCCGGCGCTGGGTGCGCTGCGCGGTCAACATGCTGCGCAATCCCTCCACCGGGGATGTGGAGGCGGTGTCCCTCGCCTCCGATATCACCGGAGAGAAGAAGCGCGAAGCCATAGAAAAGCTGGTCACGGAGGACATATTCGATTACGTCGGAGTGCTGTATCTGCCGACGGGGCAATTTGAGTTTTTCAACCGGAAATCCGACATCCTCTATCCGGCGCTGCACCAGCTGGTGTCCTACGCCGACTGCGTTGATTACGTGGGCCGCAATTTCGTGGACGATACCGAACGCGTCCAGTTCACGGCGGCCAGCAACCTTGAAAATATCGTCGCCGCGCTGGAGAGCTCCGGCAGCTATGAGGCCTCCTATCTGCGCGCTGAAAGCGACAGGGTCACGCGCCGCGAGCTGCGTTGCCGCTGGCTGGACCGCGCCGCCGGCGAGGTGCTGATGACCCGCTCCGACGTCACGGCGGCCTACGAGCAGGAGCAGCGGCAGCTGCGTACCGTCCGCGAGGCTTTGAAGCAGGCGGAAAAGGCCAACTCCGCAAAATCTGAGTTCCTCTCCCGGATGAGCCACGACATGCGCACGCCCCTCAACGGCATCATAGGCATGACGTATCTGACGGAAAAGATGGAGCTGCCGCCGGAGGCGCGGAAAAATCTGGAGAAGATCGACAGCTCCTCCAAGTTCCTGCTGGGCCTGATAAACGACGTTCTGGACATGACGAAGGTCGAAAGCGGCAAGATCGAGCTGCGGCCGGAGCCGTATTCCATCGAAGAGTTCGAGCAGTATATTGACGCCGTGATCCGCCCGCTGTGCGGCGAAAAGAATCAGGAGCTGAGCACCGAGTACGACATGCCCGAGGGCTGCGTGCCCGTGGTGGACAAGCTGCGGATGAACCAGATCGTGTTCAACCTGCTGTCCAACGCGGTGAAATACTCGCCGGAGGGCAGCCGCATCGGCTACCGGGACATCTCCACTCTCCTGCCGGACGGCAGGCTGTGCGACCGCATCCAGGTCAGCGACAACGGGATCGGCATGAGCGAAGGCTTCCAGCGGGTGCTGTTCCAGCCGTTCATGCAGGAAAACCGCATCGACAACTCGGAGATGCGGGGCACGGGACTTGGTCTCGCCATCACTAAAAGGCTTGTGGACGCCATGGGCGGCAGCATCGAGGTGGAAAGCCAGATTGGAAAAGGCACCGTTATCCGCGTCGAGCTCGTCTTTGACCGGGCCGACGCGCTCCCTGGCCGGCCGCTCGGCGGGCGGCCCGGCGCGAAAGCGGCCCCGGAACAGTCTCTGGCCGGCAGGCATTTCCTTCTCTGCGAGGATCACCCGCTCAATCAGGAGATAGCCCGGGCGCTGCTGAACGAGCGGGGCGCCGCCGTGGTTGTGGCGGACGACGGCGAAGCCGGCGTGAAGCTTTTCGAAAACTCCTCGGTGGCTTATTTCGACGGTATACTGATGGACATCCGCATGCCGGTTATGGACGGCTACGAGGCCGCGAAGGCCATACGCGCCCTGGACAGGCCGGACGCCGGGACCGTGCCCATCGTCGCCATGACGGCCGACGCCTTTGCCGACGACGTCCAGAAATGTCTGGACGCCGGTATGAACGGGCACATCTCCAAGCCCGTCGAGCCGGAGCTGATGTTCGACACTCTCCGGCGCTTTATCCGAAATCCCGACTGAGGAGCAGCCGGGCCCCGGCGAATATAAGCGTACATTTTAAGCGTGTGACTCCGTATGCGGCCTGTACTTTGCCTGCCGGGGATTGCGCACACTGCTCGGAAGGGGAGCTGCCCGATGTGGCACACCGAAACTGATATCTTCGCGCTGGCAATCTTTGTGATCATGCTCTTGAAGACCGTGCGCACGGCCGGCAGGGCAGACCGGCAGCACAAGGCGCTGGTGGTGGTGCTGATAGTCAGCATCGTCAGCTGCGTCGTGGATTACGTCTCTTCCACGGCCATGAATCTCAACGACAACTGGCTCTGCTACCAGATCTCCCTGACCCTGTATTACGTGCTTATGCCGTATGTGACCGCGTCGTGGATGCTGTACATGGTCTTCCTTATCTCCGCCGAGGATGATAAGAGCCTGCGCAAACGGATAATTCTCATCATGCTCCCCGTTGTGTGCTATTCCGCGGCCGCGCTCACGAACCCCCTCACCGGCGCGTTCTTCACCCTGACGAAGGACATGGAATATTCCCGCGGGCCGCTGTTCTGGCCGCTGGCCGTGGGTTTTTACAGCGCCTATTCCCTGGCCGGCCTGGTCATCCTGTTCATAAACCGCCGGCTGGTCACCCCGAAATCCAACATGCTTTTTCTCTCCACGTTTTTTGTCTCTTCCATCGTCATCCCCGTGATACAGTCCCTGATCCCCGGCTGCCTCATCGCGGAGCCCGCCTACGCCGTCCTTTACATACTCTGCGACGCCACTGTGGAGGAGGAAAAGCGCAATCGCCTGATGGGCACCATCCAGGAGCAGAACGCAGCCCTGACCCAGGCCGCCAGCGCGGCCAACGCGGCCAACGCGGCGAAATCCGAGTTTCTCTCCCGCATGAGCCACGACATGCGCACGCCGCTCAACGGCATCATCGGCATGACGTATCTGACCCGGGAGATGGAGCTGCCGGAAAAGGCCCGGGAAAACCTGGGCAAGATCGACACGTCCTCCAAATTCCTGCTGAGTCTCATAAACGACGTGCTGGACATGTCCAAGGCGGAGAGCGGCAGGATCGAGCTGCACCCAGAGCCCTATCCCTTCGGCGACTTTTGTTCCTATCTCGACGCCGTGATCCGTCCGCTGTGCGCCGAAAAGCGGCAGGTCTTCGTCTTTGACGCCGCCCCCATCGAAGGGTACACGCCGCTGGTGGACATCACCCGGCTGAACCGGATATACTTCAATCTGCTGTCCAACGCGGTGAAATTCACGCCTGAGGGCGGGACGATCACCCTGAAGATACGGGAGGAGGCGCTCCAGGCCGAACATATACGCTTCACCATCACGGTGAGCGACAGCGGCATCGGCATGAGCGAGGAATTCCAGGAGCACCTTTTTGAGCCGTTCATGCAGGAAAACCGGGACGACAGCTCCAACATGCGGGGCACCGGGCTGGGGCTGGCCATCGTCAGCCGGACGGTGGAAGCCATGAACGGCACCATACGCGCAGAGAGCAAAAAGGGCCGCGGGACCAGCTTTATCGTCTCCATCGTCTCGCCCTGCGTGAAGCGCTCCGGGCCGGAGGAAGCGGCGGCCGTCCGGGCCGCAGCGCCGGATTTCAGCGGTCTTGCCGGGCGGCACGTCCTTTTGTGCGAGGATCACCCGCTCAATCAGGAGATAGCCCGGGCGATGCTGACGGGCAAGGGGATACTTGTCCAGCTGGCGGAGGACGGGCAAAAGGGCGTGGAATCCTTTGCGACTTCCCCGGCGGGTTATTTTGACTGCGTACTGATGGATATCCGCATGCCGGTGATGGACGGCTACGAGGCCGCGAAGGCAATACGCGCCCTGGACAGGCCGGACGCCGGGACCGTGCCCATCGTTGCCATGACGGCCGACGCCTTTGCCGACGACGTCCAGAAATGTCTGGACGCCGGTATGAACGGGCACATCTCCAAGCCCGTCGAGCCCGACGCCATGTTCGTGACGCTCTCCTCTGTCATTCTGCCGTCCGGCGGTGAAAAAGCAAGATAAAGTCTTGCGCCGGAGCGCATGTAAATGTATAATTAACCTACTAAAGTGGTGTGAAAAACCATTCTCAAATTTCGAGCCGGACTGCCTAAGTCGGGGGATAGGGCACACGGCCATGGGCTCAACGCCCATCAGGGTTTGACTGGAAACGGTCCTGCCTTCCATGTGAAAAGGAATTTGGAATTCTGCACAAGGGAGGATTTTTATGAGCGAATGGAAGAAGACCCAATGCACGGTCTGCGGCGTCAGCTGCGGGCTGGACGTGGAGGTGGAGGACGGCAAGGTGATCTCCTGCCGGCCAGACGAGACCAGCCCCCGCTCCCACGGTTATTGCTGCCGCAAGGGCCGCAACAGCAAGTATTTAGTGGAGCACGGCGACCGCCTGGATTACCCCATGAAGCGCGTGGGCGACAAGTTTGAACGCATCAGCTGGGACCAGGCCATCAGCGAGATCAGCTACCGGCTGCGCAGCATCGTGGACACCTACGGCCCCCGCGCCGTCTGCGGTATCGGCGGCGCCTCCGGCGGCGACCAGAGCGAGCTGGTGTTTCTGCGCCCGCTTATCCAGGGTCTTGGCGGGCAGTACCTCTTCAACCCCATCGGCTTCGAGTTCATGGGCAACTGGTGGAGCCACGGCAAGATCTTCGGCGATCAGGTCTGCTTTCTGGAGCCGGACGACGTCAACGCGGAGGTGGTCATCTTCTGGGGCAGCAACTCCTTTGTGACCCACCAGATCGCCGGCGCCCGCGCCACCATACGCAAGGCGTCGGAGGATCCGAACCGGCTGCTCATCGACGTGGACCCCCGCATGAGCGAGACTGCCCGCATGGCGGACATGCACATCATGCCACGTCCCGGCACGGACGCGCTGCTGCTGCGCGCCCTGATAGCCATGATCCTCGACAACGGCTGGGAGGACAAAAAATATATAGAGAAATACGTGGGCGATTTCGACAAGGCCCGGGAGATGTACCGGGGCGTGGACGTCAAGAAGAGCTTTGAGGTATGCGGCGTGCCCTACTCCCAGATGGAGGAGTTCTGCCGTATCCTCACCACCCGCAAGTGGGGCCTGCATCAGGATCTGGGCCTCTTCTGCGGCCGGCACAGCACCCTCAACAGCTACCTGACGATCACGCTGGCCGTCATCTGCGGCGTGGCGCTGGTGCCCGGCGGCTGCATCGTGCCGGAGCTCTGGGCCACCCGCGGCGATTTCTCCGACGAGAACAATCCCAAGGTCTGGCGCACCCATGAAACCGGCTCCTTCCCCGTGCTGGGCACCTACCCCTCCTGCGCCATGCCGCCGGAGATGCTCTCGCAGCACCACGACCGCATCCGCGCCGCCATCCGCGGCATCGGCAGCCCCATGCGCTCCTACCCCGACTCCCATAACGTGGAGAAGGCCCTGAAAAATCTGGACCTCTACGTGGTGATGGACATCGCCTGGACGGAGGACTGCGACGTGGCGGACTATGTGCTGCCCGTGAAATCCAACTTCGAGCGCTACGCCTTCAACGCCTTCCAGCTCAATTACCCCGAGTGCGTCTGCACCGTCCGTCCCCCGGTCATCACCAAGCAGATAGCCGAAAGGCGCGACAGCGCCGAGGTCATTCTGGACATCGCCAAGGCCGCCGGCGCCATCCCCAAGCTGCCCCAGTGGCTGTACGACGCGGGCAAAAAGGCCGTCGAGACCGGCGACCGCATGGCGTATTTCGGAAAGCTTATACTCTGGACCGCGGGGCACGCCGACAAGTTCCCGCTGCTCCCCGCCATCGTGGGCGAGACGCTGGGCCGCGCCTGGGGCGCGCCCACCAAGGGCGTCGCCTGGGCGGCGCTGCTCACCTCCCCCATCGCCGACGGACTGGTGGAAAAGGCAGGCTACAAGCCGCTGGGCCACCATCCCCGTCTGGACAAGCTGCCCAAGCTGAAGGAGCTCTTTGAGCGTGACGCCGCCTATCAGGCCGTCGCCGACCATCCGGAGGGCGCCGTCATCGCCGTGGCGGATGCGGAGCACCCGGAAAACTACATCAGCCAGCACATCAAGACCAAGGATCACAAGATACACATCTACTGCGACGAGGTCAACGAGGGACTCAAGGCCATCACCCCCGAAAAAGAGGCCGAGGCCATAGCCCCCACCGAGGAGTTCCCCTTCGTCATCTCCTCCGGCCGCCACTCCGAAGACGGGCTGAACGCCATGACCCGCAACCGCAGCATGAACAAGTACAGCCGCAGCTACTACAAGGTGGGCATGAACCCGGACGACGTCCGCGACATGGGTCTGAAGGACGGGCAGATGGTCCGCGTGACCACCCGGGGCGGCGAGCTTGTGGCCCCTGTGGAAGCCACCTATCAGATCTGCCGCGGCTACTCCATGATCCCCCACCACTACGGCATCCGTTTCCAGGGCGAGGTCGAGGGCCAGAGCGCCAACGAGATCACCTATTGGAAAGACATGGACGAGATCACCGGTAACCCGACCGTGCGCTTTGTAAAGTGCCGGATCGAGGCTGTTTGAGGAGGCGGGAAATATGGAAAACGTAACACTTACCATCAACGGCAAGACCGTTTCCGTTCCTGCCGGTACGACTATTCTGGGCGCGGCGAAGACCGCCGGCGTCCGCATCCCCACCCTGTGCGCCTATGAGGGCATGGGCCCCCACGCGGCCTGCCGCCTATGCGCGGTGAAGATCGCGGGCGAGGACAAGGAAAAGCTCGCCTGCACCGCCAAGGCCGCGGAGGGCATGGACGTGACCACCGATTCGCCGGAGCTCTTTGCTGAACGCAAGGCGGCGCTGACGGAGATGTTCCGCCAACACACCGTGGACTGCTGCCACTGCGTCCGCACCGGCGGCTCCCGTATTGAAGACCTCGACCCCAAGATCTGCGAGAACTGCTTTTTCTGCGACTGCGTGCGCGACGGCTTCTGCGAGCTGCAGGCTCTCTCCCGGGAATTCGGCATCAGCAAGCTGCCCTTTGAGATCCACGAGTACGATTTTCCCGTGGACGAGAGCACCGGCGTCATCATCCGCGACCCCAACAAGTGCGTGAAGTGCCGCCGCTGCGCGGACGTGTGCAAAAACACCCAGGCCGTTGGCGTTCTGGGCATGGTGAAGCTGGAAAAGGGCCAGATCGTGGGCGTTTCTTCCGCCCCCAGTCTCGCCGAAAGCGACTGCATACGCTGCGGCCGCTGCGTGGACGTGTGCCCCACCGGCGCTGTCTATATGCGGGAGCACAAGGATGAAATCGTCTACTTCGGCCATTCTTACGACGCCAGAACCGCCGTCCTTCTGGACGGCAGCGTGCTGCCGGAGCTGGAGCGCCTCTACGGCGCGGCGCCCGGAAGTCTGAAGCTGGGCAGCGTGGTGACGGCGCTGAAAAAGCTGGGCATGGACAGGATCTACGACGCCTCCGAAGCGGAAAACTCGGCTGCCGCCGCGGCCGCCGCGAAGCTCGCCCGCCGCCGCAGAAAGACGCCCGCCATCCTCGCCAACGACCCTGCGGCCAAGATCTTCCTGGAGAAGAATTTTGCCGCGCTCAAGGGCGACTTCGTGTTCTATGATTCCGCCCAGACGGTTTTCGCCAGGGCGCTGGAGAACGACCCTGCCATGCGCTTTTCCGTCGGCGGGCAGAATTCCCTTGCCGACGAGGCGCAGAAGACCGGCGCCGCCTGTTATTTCTATAACGCCCGGGAGCTGTTCCGCATCCTCAAGCGCACCGGCGCCGATCCCACCCGCCGGACGGAGACCGCGCCCGACGCTCTGGGTCTGGAGAGCGCCGAAAATCCCTACGCGCCGCTGTTCGCGCCGGTAACCTGGACCGTGGGCGGCGAGGCTGAGGAGCTCAGCTTCGATGCCGGCGGCAAGACCGTCCGCGCCCTCGTCTGCCGCAATCCCGCCCAGGCGAAGAAGGCCCTCTCCGGCGACGTGAGCGGATACGACGTCATCCGCGTGATCGCCTGAAGCGCCTCCGTTCCGCGCGAAAAAGTCAATATTTATATGGTTCTTGGAGCAAAAATTCCCAAAACGCTCTGCGTCATGGAATTGCGCCGAGTTTAACTCCGGGGCCGCGCCGGAAACGGCGCGGCCTTCCCCTGCGAGAAGAGAACTGATTGCTTATCGCGCCGAAAGGGGCGATTATTCAGCGGGCAGTTTATACTGCCTGTTTTCAATTTTTTATCTGGGTGCCGAAATGATTACTGTAATCCTCACGGGCGGCAAAAGCGCCCGCATGGGCCGCGACAAGGCCCTGTTAAAACTAAACGGCGAGAACCTGTCGCTGACGCTGGCCGACCGCTTTTCAAAGTCGCTGGGCCCGGCGGCGTTCTCCGTGGATGCGGCGGGGCGCTTCCCCTGCCGCGGGTATCCGGAGCTCGTCGACAGGTTCCCCGGCAGGGGGCCGATGAACGGCCTCATATCCGGCCTGGAGTATGCCGGCGGCGGGCACATCCTGCTGCTGGCAACGGACATGCCCTGCGCCGACCCGGCGCTGGCTCTGGAGCTGGAAAGCCGTCTGGGCGGACACGACGTCTGCGCCATACGGCGCGCCGGCGGCCGCATCGAGCCGCTGTTCGCCGTCTACGGCCCCCGCTGTCTCCCGGCGGCGCTGGAGTGCATCGGAGCGGGGTACCGCTCCCTGCTGGCCGTGCTTGACCGGCGGGACACCCTGTTTATCGAAGAAAACGAGCTGGGCGGCTTTGATCTGGACGCCGCCCTTTTCAATATGAACACGCCGGAAAACTATGAGACCTATCTGCGCAGAAGGAGTGGTAATTAGCATGGAACTATCTGACGTAAACGAAGCCCGGGACGCGCTGATAAAGCTCGCCCGCCCGGCGGGAGTCGAGGCCGTGCCTCTCTGGGAAAGTCTGGGGCGGGTGCTTGCGGAGGATATCTTCACCACACTCGCCGTGCCGCCCTTCGACCGCAGTCCATTCGACGGCTACGCCCTCCGGGGCGAGGACACGGCGCGCGCGTCCGCGGACGCCCCGGTGACGCTGGCCATAACCGAAGACATCCCCGCCGGCAGGGCCCCCGCCATCCCGGTGACGCCGGGCAAAGCCGCCAAGGTCTCCACCGGCGCGCCCATCCCCAAGGGGGCGAACGCCGTCGTCAAATACGAGGACACCTCCTTCACCTCCGCCGCCGTCACCATATCCGCGCCGGTAAAGCCCGGCAGCAATCTGGTGCTGCGGGGCGAGGACGCAATGCCGGGGACACTGGCAGGCGCGAAGGGAACTCCGGTCTCGGCCGCGCTCATGGGCATGCTGGCCGGACAGGGCATCGCCGAAGTCGCGGTATATAATCGCCCCCGGGTGGCCGTTCTCAACACCGGCACGGAGCTTCTCGAGGTGGGTCAGCCCCGGCAGCCCGCCAAAATATACAACAGCAACATCTTCACCGTGGGCGGCTTTATAAGCGGTCTGGGTGCCGAGACCATAAGCGCCGGCACCGTGTGCGACGAGCTGGACGCCATCGCCGCGCGCATCTCCGCCCTGCTGGCGGAGTACGACATGGTGATCACCACCGGCGGCGCCTCCGTGGGCGATTACGACTGGGCCGTGCGCTCGGCACAGAAGCTGGGCGCGGAGATCCTGTTCCGCAAGCTCCCCATGAAGCCCGGCGGCTCCATGCTCGCCGCCGTAAAGGACGGCAGGCTCCTCCTCAGCCTCTCCGGCAATCCCGGGGCCGCCGTCAGCGCGCTTTTGAAGCTGGGCGCTCCGGCCATCCGGGCGCTGTGCGGCCGCGCTGATGCCGTCCCGGAGGAATTTGAGCTCGCCATGGAATCGGCCTGCCGCAGACCCTGCAGCGCCGTCCGCCTGCTGCGGGGCAAGCTGGTGATAGCAGAGGGCAGAGCCCTGTTCCGTCAGACGGAAAACGACAAAAACAGCCGCCTCTCCCCCCTGCTGAACTGCGACGTCATCGGCGAAGTCCCCGCCGGCGTCAGCATCGAGGCCGGCGGGCTTATCCGCGCCTGGCGCGTATTTTACTGAGAGGCGCGGCATGGACATACCCGTATATTCGTTCGTTGCCAGCTCCGGCACCGGCAAGACCACGCTTATCGAAAAGCTCATTCCTGAGCTGAAAAGCCGGGGCCTCCGCGTGGCGGTGATGAAGCACGACGCCCACGAATTCGACGTGGACAAGCCGGGCAAGGATTCCTGGCGCATGACCCGCGCCGGGGCGGACGTCACCGTCGTCGCCTCGGCCGCCCACGCCGCGATAATGGAGAACCGCCCCGTATCCGCCGAGGAGCTTCTCAGCCGCATCAGCGATGTGGACCTTATCATCACCGAGGGCTACAAGCACGGGCCGTGGAAGAAGATCGGCGTGTACCGCGCCGCAGCGGGCAATGAACTGCCAGAGGTTTCCGGCGGCTATTTTGCGGTGGCCGCCGACGCCGACGCGGGCGTCCCCGCGCCCTGCGTCCCGCTGGACGACGTGAAGGCGCTGGCCGATCTCATCGTGTCCGACCTTAGTCGGGCTGGCTGACCGTCAGCTCTGCTCCCGCCAGGATAGAACCTCCGGGCAAACTGTTAAGATCCCAAATTTTTTGAAATTTTCGCTTGCGCGGCGGTTTGAGTGATGTTACTATTATAACATCGTCGGAGCGGCCCGGCAATTTGTCCGGGTTTGACGTTACATTGGGCTTTACGGTTTCGGGAGGTTTGTAATGGCGGCAAACAATGACAGCAAAAAACTGCGGGGACTGCGGCTTTCAAACGAGGAGTCGAACCGGGTGGCGCGGGAGAGCATTGAGACGGCGCTTATGCAGCTTCTCAGCCAACACGACATCGCCGACATAAGCATAGAGCAGATAGTGACCCGGGCCGGTGTGTCCCGCATGGCCTACTACCGCAACTACGCCTCCAAGGACGCCATACTGGACGACATTTTTCAGCGCGTGTGCGAAAAGATACGCGCGGCCATGCACCCCAGCCTGCTGGACGGCGACTGGGCCGGGGCGCGGCGGGCGCTGTTCGGCGTCCTCTACGAATACAAGGAGCTGTGCGGCACCCTGATAAACGCCCGGGAATCCGAGCGCATGCTGGACTTCTTCAACCGCCTGTCGGTGTCCTACGCCGAAGACGATTCGGATCGGGAACGGTACAGGATGTATTTCTGGGCCGGGGCGGCCTTCGACCTGACCTACCAGTGGGTTAAGGAGGGCATGACTGTCCCTCCCGACAGGCTGGCGGATTACTGCAACGCCGCCGTACTTCCCAGAAAATGAAAGATCCCGCGCTCAGCCGAGCGCGGGACTTTTTCGCGTCTTTTTTCGGCCTTCGCCGCCGCAGTCTATTTGGAAGCGCCCTTGAATCTCTCAAAATATCCGCTGCCGGAGAAGGCGTATTCGGGCTGGAATCTGCCCAGCGTCATTATCGGCAGTCGGATGAGCCCGCCGATTATGCACGCGACCAGCACAATGCCAGAGATTATGTCGCCGGCGGTGAGCGTCAGCCCCCTGAGATAGTCTATCGCCCACAGCGACAGCGGCAGCAGGGTCAGCAGCGCCGTGACCAGCCCCGGCCCGTAGATGGTCTTTTTGCCCCGGGCTTTCAGCTTTCTCCGCGCCGCAATGCCGAAGATTATGTGCGCGGCGCACTCGCCTATGCCGAAAAATGCCGTCATAAGCGCTGTCGCGGGGCCCCCGCCGTATATGGCCAGCCCTATCATCAGCAGCTCCGCGCAGAAATTGGTGATCATGTCCGTGAGGGTGTTCATGGGCCCGGCGTCTGGCCTGTCCGATTTCTGCATCAGGTTCATCATGTAGTGGAACCCGGCCGGCCAGGTGTTCTCCTCAAACACGTGCAGCGGGAGCAGTATGGCCAGAAGAAACGGCAGCTTCCGCGCCGTCGTCATGTCCGGAAATATAAAAAACGCCGCCAGCATGGCAAGGCCCAGACCGTAGACCGCGTACAGCCAGTACCGCCCGCACCATTTTTGAAACCAGTTCATTTTCCCGCCTCCCCGACAGGGCTTGTAATTATACGACATCTGTCGCATAATTACAGTATAATAGCCCGCCGGGCGTTCATCAAGCCACAGGCGGGCCCCGTTTGTCGCGTTTTGGAGGTTTGGGAATGAAAAAGCATCCGGAGATACAGGAGGCCACCCGGCGCAATTTTGCCGAGGCCCTCATCGCCCTGTGCGGGACGGAGCCCATTGACGCGGTCAGCGTGCAGGAGCTCTCAGAAAGGGCCGGGTACAACCGGGCCACGTTCTACCGCTATTTCGGGAACATATACGATCTGTACGGCTACACGGAGGAGCTCGTGCTCTCCGCCGTCAAGAAGGAGGTGCTGGCCTTTTACAGGGAACGCTCCTTCGACACGGATTTCGTGGAGAGCTTTTCCGGGCTGTACTCCAGATGGGCGCCGTATCTCGGTCTTGTGCTGGACGATCTGGGCAGCCCGCGGATAAACAGGATAATAAGCGATTTCATCCGGGATTTCTGCCTTGCCAACGGCCTGCCCGCGGACGACGTCGAGCTGGAATACATTCTGGACATGTACATCAGCTGCGTGCTCTCGGCCATCAACAAGTGGCGTCGGGACGACCGCGGTCTGCCGTACGAGCGGCTGGGCGCGCTCATCAAGGGCCTGCTGACGGAGGGCGTCCTGTCCCAGCTCCGGCGCTATTCCGCTCCCGGCGCCTGAGACCAAACTCAGCTTCCGCTCTGCCGGCGTCTGGTCTCCCTGCGGCCCTCCTTCGTCAGCATGGCGCGGCCGGCGCTTTTTGCGAACTCCGACCATTTCTGTCCGTTGGAGCGCACGATGAGCGCCTGCAGTCCGAAGAGCGGAACCAGCAGGAATATCGCCGCCCAGAGCCAGTATATCCCCCTGACCAGTCCGTTTGCTAAGAGCTGCCAGTAGCCGTAAACTGCCGCGGGCAACTGCACGCACAGGGCGGTGATCATACCCGGAGAATAGAACCTTTTGGGGTTCACTCCCGCGGCGGCAAGATGGGCAAAAACCTCTATGCAGCCGATGAACAGCGTCGCCATCACCGGCCACACGTATCCGGCCAAAAAAGCGGGGACCACGGTGGCGTACAGGGTGAAGAGCAGCAGGCCGAACTTGGCAAGGCCGATGTTCTTTATCTCCACACCGGTCATGGCGGTCACCAGCTCCACGAAGCCGCCCGGCAGCTTCAGCTCCTCGACCTCGTGCACGGACAGCGCGACAATGTACATCACCGGCAGCCGCTGCACCACGGACATGCCGTTCCAGTCCGCAATCAGCCATATAAGCGCACATACCCCCAGAGCCGACGTTACCCAGAAGCTGTATCTGCGCATGAACTTTTCCATGACCGGGCCTCCTTCTCACAAAGGCGTTTGCAATCATCCGACGCCTTGTTGTATAATCCGATTATATTTCCCGCCGGTCCGGTCATCAACAAACAATTCCCGCGTTTTTGTGGGACGATGGGAGGCAAACCGTGAACAAGCAGCCGGAGATCACCGCCGCCACCCGGCAGCGGATAGTTGACGCTTTCTGGGCGCTGTATGAGAACAGTCCCGCGGCGCAGATACGGATAAAGGAGATCGCCTCGGGAGCCGGAATAAACCGCTGCACCTTTTATCAGTATTTCACCGACATATACGACATCCTCCGTCAGGAGGAGGATCGCATAATCCGGGAGATAATCGAAAGAAGAGCCGCCCTGGACAGCGCGTCCGGAGCGGCGGAAATGATCTCCGGCATCTCGGAGATGTACCTGGCAAACGGCGGATATCTGTGCATCCTCACCGGGGAAAACGGCGACCCGGGCTTTGCGCTGCTGCTGAAGGAGCGGCTGCTGGCGGAATTTGCCCGCCGGGAGGGGCTGCCGGTCAGCCCGGAGACCTCCATAGTTTTCGGCTTCGGCCTGAACGGCCTTCTGGCAGCGTTCCGCGCCTGGTATCTGGGCACGCCGCGGCTCCCGGCGGAGGACTTTTTCACTCTTGCGGAAAGCATGATAATCCGCGGGATACCCTCGGCCCTCCGGGAGCTGAAGCGGCGCCGGCTCTGAAGCGTCCGCCGCGTAAGCGTGTTCTTCCGTTCTCACGGCGGCTATTTCAGACGTCCGCCGTAAACTATCGCCCGGTGCGCGTCCTCCACCGCGCGGATATGCTCAAAATAGCGCCGGGCGCGGAGGCTGTTCCGCTTTTCCAGGCGCTCCAGCAGCATGCCGGCCAGCATTCCCGCAGCGCACACCACGCCGCCCCAGAACAGTCTTGGGGAGGCGGCGCGCCCGCAGGCCAGATCGAGGGCTATCCCGGCGAACACCTGACCCGAAAACGACAGCAGCGTCAGCCCGAAGGCCGGCAGTCTGGGGATCGTGATGTTGTACAGCATCACCACGACGACTCCCAGCATGCCCCCGCACAGATACCACGGTCTGAACGTCTGGACGCCGATGGTCTGCGCCGCGGGCGCCGCCGCCGCGAGAAGGACGCAGACCGGCAGCCCGACGAGATGATTGTAAAACGACCCGGCCAGCGCCCCCGCCTCCCCGGCCAGCCGGGAGTTGACCGTTCTGGACATGACCACCGTGACTCCGGCGCCCAGCGAGGCCGCCACCGCCGCCGCACCGGCGGACGCGGTGCCACAGAGCATGACGAGAATGCCCGCGCAGGACATGGCTATCCCCAGCAGTGCCGCACCGCTTATCCTGCGCTTTTTCATGCCGCACAGCCCGCAGGCGTCCAGAAGATTCGCCGTCACGCACTGCCCCAGCAGCCCCAGCGCCACGATGCCGGTCAAGCTCAGATGGGCGTAGGAATAGCTGTTGAACAGCGTGGTGAGCACGCCGATCACGCCGCCCAGATAGGCCCACAGCGGCAGATGCAGCTTTCTGAACAGCCGCTTTTTCGTCAGCAGGCACAGCAGCAGCGCGAAAGCCACGCCCACCATATGGATGACCGCCGCCGCGTTATATACGCCCACGCTGCCGGTCAGTCCACCGTTCACGGCCACCATTATCGATATTATCACGCCGTCCAACAGCGCCAAAAGCTGATACATATTCCGCACCTCACTCGATGCGCAGATTGTATCGCCCGCCGTCGGGAACGGCATAGGACATTTGTCATGGTATTTTTCCGCCGGCCGGATTATACTGTCGGCATACGGAGGTGAACGCATGCAAAAAGAAGCGCTCCTGGCGGAGGACCGCGCGGAGCTTGCGGGATACGGGCTCGATCCCGGCCGCATTCCGGGCGTTCATGTGCTGACTCTGGAGCCGAAGGAGACCCTGCTGCGGCAGGGCGAGGCCATGGACTTAATGTACGTGGTGCGCGGCGGCACGGCCAGAGTCTGCATCAACGCCCGCAACGGCAAGAATCTCATAATCTGCTACTACATCTCCCGGGGCATTCTGGGCGACGTGGAGCTGATGCGCGCAGACCGCCGCGCGTCCACCACGGTCGTCGCGGTCTCGCCCCTGCGGCTGATCACCATACCCATAGAGAGCAGCCGGGCGTATCTCAGGGGAAACCTGGCGTTTATGAATTTCATCGCGGAGAGCCTTTCGGAAAAGCTGCTGAACAGCAGCAGTGCCCACGCCGCCTCGGCGCTGTATTCCAGTGAGGAGCGGCTGTGCTCCTATATACTGATGACCGAGCACGGCGGCACGTTTTCCGATGTCCTTTCCGACGCGGCCCAGTCCGTGGGCATGAGCTACCGCCACCTGTTCCGGGTCATAAACAGCCTGTGCGACGACGGCATTCTGAAAAAGACCGCCAGCGGATACAGGATCCTTGACCGCGAGCTTTTGCGGGCAAGATCGGCCGATCAAAATTAAAAGCGATTGCCGCAAGGCAATCGCTTTTTTATCAGTCTGTCCGTTCCGCGCGTCACAGCCGGGGCTTCATCCAGTCCACCATGTCCCGCACCGTCTCCCCGATGTCCCGCACCGTGTAATGGAGCTCCCGCTTGGCCTTTTCATTGGAAAAGCAGCTGTTGCCCGACACGGTGCTGAGGGAATACGCCGTATAGAGGGGCCTTGTCCCCCGGGCCCGGGAATAGGCGCCGATAAGCGGCACCGCCAGCTTTGCCAGCCCCGCCGGCAGCGCCGGGACCGGTCTGCGCCCGCAGTATTTCCCCGTCAGGGCCAGCAGCTCCTTAAGGGAGATATATGTGCCGCTGAGTATGTAGCCCTGTCCCTTTCTTCCGTATTCCGCGGCCAGGATGCAGCCGTGGGCTACGTCCCGCACATCGACGAAATCGTATCCGCCCTGAACGCAGGCGGGGAGCTTTCCCCGCATGAATTCGGCGGTCATCTGTATGAGATGGTTCCTGCCGTCGTCATAGGGGCCGAGTATCCCGGAGGGAAAGACGATGACGGCGTCCAGCCCCTCCGCGGCGGCGTCCAGCACCGCCTGCGCGGCCTCGGCCTTTGTTTTGGCGTAGCCGCCGTTCACCAGCCCGGCAGAAAAATGATCCGGCTCAAGCATGACCTGCCTGCCTGGCTTCTCGGGTATGGCATGGACGGAGCTGACGTGCACCAGCCGGCGGACGCGGTACTCCCGGCAGAGCCGGAGAATGTTCTTTACACCGTCCACATTGACGGCGTGCAGCCGCGGCGGCATTTTTTCGGCTATGGATATCAGCGCGGCGGTGTGGAAGACGTACACGTCCCGTCCCTCCGCGCCGCCGAACAGGCAGCGCAGCGACTCGATATCGCAGATATCGCCTTCACGGTAGCTGATGTTCGGGCCGGTCACCTTCGGCGTCCCGCCGGGCTGCAGCAGCCCGCAGATCTCGCAGCCGGAGGCGCTCAGCTCCCGGATGACCGTGCTGCCCAGATGTCCGGCCGCGCCGGTGACGATATATTTTTTTGCCGCTGTGCCCTCAGGTCTGTCTTCCATGGCGCCGAACACCCCTTTCGTCCGATTGACAATACAGCTTTACGATAATATAATATCGTCACGATGTCGATTTAACAATAGACTGATGATTTTATGATGCTGTAAAATCAACACGCGGGGAAGGAAGTGTCGATATGGCGGCGATCAATCAGCGGGAAAGACTGACCACCAGGCTTTTTCATGAAAGCCTGCTCTCGCTCCTGAAAGAGAAGAGCATAGACAAAATAACGGTAAAGGAGCTGTGCGAGGGCGCGGAGCTGAATCGCACCACGTTTTATCTGCACTACGGCAAGCCGGCCGACGTGCTCGCCGAGATTGAGGACGAGCTCATCAGCAAGACGCAGTCCTGCCTGTTGGAGCTGAAGAAGGAGAACGCCGTAGCCCGCATGCAGGCGCTGCTGGAATATATCCGGGACGACCGTGAGATGTTTCGGGCCGTGATGTGCGACCATGGCACGGACGAATTCCGCCTCCGTTTTTTCCAGAGCATTTTTCCCGACGGGGTGATGGACGAGCCGTTCAAGCGGGACGCCCGGCTAAAGAGCTACACCGAGGGGTATCTGGTCAGCGGCGCCTTCGCGGCCGTATATACTTGGATAGTCGACGACTGTTCCCTGCCCACCGTGCAGCTGGCGGAGCTCATCTGCGGTCTTTCCAAAAACGCCGTGGAATATTTCAAGGCCTGACTTAGACGCCTGTACGCAAAAGAGCCGCCCGTAAGGGCGGCTCTTCTTTACTTTACTCGGGTCTCAGGCGGACAGGGCCATGTCGGCGGCGGCGCGCTCAGTGTTTCCGGCAAAGCCCACCACTTCCATGGTGTTCACGTCCACCCAGGCTTCCCAGCTCATATTGCACTCGGTGACGTCCTCGGCCTGCCAGCGGGTGTAGCGGAAATCCACCCGGCAGAGATCGTCCTCCAGCAGGACCAGATCGACGGTGGTGTCGATGGGCTGGAACCCGGCGTAGGTGACGGCGGCTTCGGCGGCCCGGCCCTTGAGATTCTCGCGGAATGCCCTGGCGGCGGCGTTGGAGAAAGCGGCGGCGGTGTTGAACTTCTTAATATTGTTTGTCATTGTAATATCCCCCTGTTTTTATTTTTAAGTTTGTGTGTTTGTATTTTTGTTTCCCTTTGATGATGTAAGCATAACAGGGGCAAATAAACCGCAGATAAAGTGAATAAAAACAATACTTAAAAGAATTTGCCTCCCAGTTTAACCGGTGTTTATTTTTCCGCGCCGTAGAGGCTCTGTGATTTCGTCACGGAAGCGCTTGCCATGACCATGTAATATGAATATAATCAGCTGGTATAAGCTTTCAGCAGCGGAAGGAGCAAACACGATGTCGGAACACGACGGAATCATCGGAAAAATTGGAAAACGCGAAAAGCTGGAAAATCCCGCCCGGGTGGCCGAGCTGGACCCTGCTGGGACGCTGAAAAAGGTCGGCTTCCGCCCGGGGCAGACGCTGTACGACATCGGCGCGGGCAGCGGTCTGTTCAGCCTGGCCGCCGCAAAGCTGGGGGCGGGAACGGTCTGGGCCGCCGATACTGACGCGGACATTCTGGCGGAGCTGCGCTCCCGGGCCGCGTCGCTGCCCAATCTGCGCACCCTGCCGGTGAGCGGCTGCGCCTATCCCGTGGCCGACGGCAGCGCCGACTGGGTGCTGCTGGTTACGACCCTCCACGAGATCGACGACAAACCGGCTCTCTTTTCCGAGCTGCGCCGTCTGCTGGCCGCGGACGGTGCGGTGTGCCTCATCGAATTCATCAAGGCGCGCACGCCCATGGGTCCGCCGCCGGAGCGCCGCCTGGGCGCGGAGGAGGCGGAGGCGCTGTTTGTCCGGGAGGGCTTCCGCAGGGAGACGGATTTTTTGCTGGGCGACGATTTTTATTGTCAGATCTACCGGCCGCGCGGGTGACAGGCGCCGCGGGGCATCCCGCCCCGCGGATTGACGTTCCGCCGCATCCGGTCTATATTATGGAGGATATTTGCGCCGCTTTCGGGCGGCGCGGAAAGAAGATACGGCTATGTTTCAGGCGGACGGATATCACACTGTTGAGGAGATAGCTCCCCGCACCTGGCGCATCGACGAGGCGGGCATGGCGAACTGCTATCTGCTGGTGGGCGATGACGCGGCGCTGCTCATCGACTCCGGCTGCGGCGCGGGCGACCTGCAAAAATGCGTGTCGCAGCTCACGCGCAGGCCGGTGATCGCGGCGGCCACGCACCGGCACCCGGATCATGTGGGCGGCGCCTGGCGCTTCGGCAGCTACTATGCCAGTCCGGCGGACATAAAGCCCGTCTATTCTCTTATGTGCCGGCCCGTCTTCAGCCGGGCGATGATCCGAAACTTCGGGCTTCCCAGGGCCGCGGCGGCGGGAGCAAAGCGGGCGCCGGTCCTCCCCATGGAGGACGGGCAGGTGTTCCGGCTGGGCGGCCGGAGCGTATCGGTCGGCGCCGTGCCCGGCCACACCCGGGGCTCCGTGGTCTTCATCGACGGCGGGGAAAAGCTGGTCTTCACCGGCGACGACATCAATCCCGATCTGTGGATGCACCTGCCGGGCTGCACTTCTCTGGAGACCTGGCTGCCGGGCGCCGACCGCATCATCGGCATCATGGCCGGCGGCTTCGCGGCGTGGAACGGGCACGGCGACGGCCGTCAGCCGCTGGAGCAGGCCCGCAGGACGCGGGAGCTCGTTTCCGAGCTGCTGGAAAAGCGGCGGACAGGCGCTCTCGCCGAACGGCGGGGCAGCTACCCCTCCAAAGACGCCGGCATCGTGGTGCGCTACCGGTTCTGACCCGGACGGCATGTATGTCTGTAATATAAAAGCAGCAGGAAGGTTTCTTATTGAAATCTTCCTGCTGTTTTCAGCTGTAAATAGTCTCTGACGTCCTCAGATAGCTTTGGCCACCTCGTTGGCCTTCTGGACGGCGATGAGGATGTTGCCCGGGGCCTCCGCGTCGCCCACCAGATACGCGTTCTCGCCGAAGCTCTCCTTCAGCTCGTCGTACAGGGCGCGCTGGGATCTGAGGCCGATGGAGATTATCACCGTGTCGGCGGGAAGGTCGATTTCTCCCGCCTTCTTCTGGTTTATCCTCACCAGCCCGGTGTCGAAGGAGACGACCTTGGCGCGGGTATATACATGCACGTTGGGCCGGTAGTCCAGCGCCTCCACCATGTACTGCTCGTTGGAGGGGGCGGGCTGTATCTCGCCGCCGGTCATGATGCCCTGGCTCATCTCCACCACGGAGATGTCCGTGTCCCTGTTCTCCGACAGCCACAGCGCCGTCTCGCAGCCGATCCAGCCGCCGCCGATGATCACCAGCTTCTTTCCATAGCCCGCCTTTCCGTACAGCACGTCCACTGCGGACACGGCGTTCACCTTTTCTATGCCCGGCATGTTGGGGATACGGGGCTGGGTGCCGGTGGCGGCGACAACGACATCGTAGCCGCCGGCCTTCAGCGTTTCCGCCGTGGCCTCGGTATTGAGGCGCAGCTCTATGCCCAGATCGCGCATCTGCTTTTCATACCAGCTGATGAGCCGCCTGTCGCCCTGCTTGAAATCCGGCACCGAGGCCGCCACGAAGAGGCCGCCCACACGGTCGGATTTTTCAAACACGGTCACGTCGTGGCCCCGGAGTTTGGCCACCCGCGCGGTCTCCATGCCGCCGATGCCCGCACCCACCACGGCGATCTTCTTTTTCACCTCAGCGGGGATATAGGCCTGGTTCCGCTCGTTGAACAGCTCCGCGTTCACCGCGCACATGATGGGCAGGCCGCTCATGACCCGGGCCATGCAACCGTTGTTGCAGCCGATACAGGGCCGGATATCCTCGTCCCGGCCCTCCCGGGCCTTCTCCGGCCACTTGGGATCGGCCAGCAGCGCGCGGCCCAGGGCGGCGGCGGTCAGCGTCCCGTCGGCGATGGCGGCGTTGGCCATGTCGGGCATGAGTATGCGTCCGGGGCACATGATGGGAACGTGTATCTCTATGGCAAAAGGCTTCACGTCGTCCAGCCATAGCCCCTCCTTCTGGTACATGGGCGGGTACTGCCAGTACATGGCGTCGTAGCTGCCCTCGCCGATGAGAAATCCGTCGGCCCCGGCGGCCACGAACAGCTTCGCCAGCTCGATGCTCTCCGCCGTGTCCCGGCCCACCTCGGTGTACGGCTCCTCCGGCATATGGCCGTGGCCGATGCTCTTCATGTGGTTTCTGATGGAAAAGCGGCAGGTCACGGGGAAATCCGCGCCGCAGGCGGCCTTGATGCCGGAAATTATCTCCGTATCCATGCGGGCCCGGTTTTCCAGACTGCCGCCGTATTCGTCGGTGCGGCGGTTGAACAGCTCCATGCACATCTGGTCGCCAAGATAGCCGCCGTAGGCGGCGACGATGTTCACGCCGTCGGCGCCGCACTCCTGACAGAGCTTCGCGGCTTCGATATGCGCTTTCACGATGCGGTGTATCTCGTCCTTTGTCAGCGCGCGGCAGCGGCTCTCCGGATCCCAAAGATTGGCGCAGTCGGAGGCGGAGACCAGGTCGCCCTCCATGGCCATGGGGAAGGCTATGCGGCCGAAGCCGCTCCAGAGCTGCACGAACAGTTTGCAGCCGTATTTATGCACGCCGTCGGCCAGCTTTGTCAGCTGCTCTCTGCATCTGGCCGGGTCGGCGAAGGGGGAATCCACGGCTGGGCCGTTTTCCACATGGCTGTCGCAGTAGCAGGCGTAGGTGTGGATAAGGCCCACGCCGCCCTTGGCCCGCTCGATATAATAGCCGATGGTCTCGTCCGACCATATGTAGTTTTCGGTCTCGTGCTTGGTGTCCATGGCGGTCATGACCACGCGGTTCTTGACATGGCAGGAGCCGATGTCGAAGGGCTTGAACAGCTCCGGATATTTGAGGTTTTCCATCTTCACAGCTCCATTTCCCCTCCCAGGCGCTTGAGATCCTGGAGAATGTTGTAGGTTTCCAGCATCTTCATGGCCCGCACCATGTTGCCCTTCATCTTTATCTGCCCGGACAGCATGGCCCGGGGGGTGGAGACCTCGCCGGACATGATCTGCTTCACGATGGAGTATGGGCAGTAGGTCACGAAATCCGCGTCTGCGGGGATGTCCGCCTTTTCGTAACCGTGGCTGAGCTCTTCGATGACGCCGTCCTCCATGGAATACATGTGCCAGAAGTCCCGGCCGTCCAGCTGGGGCACGTTCTCATAGCACTCCACCAGCTTCACGGTGAGCTGAGTGGGGCTCTTGCCCTCGGCGAAGATGTCCTTCGCCCGCTTTTCAAATTCCGCTGTCCATTCGTCGGTAAGAAATTTCATATCTGTTCCTCCATAATAATTATTTTATTGCCGGAAACATCCAGCAGCTCGGCTCTGTCCCCGTCCCTGCGCTCCGGGACGCCTCCGGCGGAGACGACTGCCGAAATCCCCCGCTCCATATCCGCGGCGGCGAAACCTATGGCCCTGAAGCCCGAGTCCCCGTCCGCCCCGGGCGCGGCGCTGCCCGCGCCGGTATAGGTGAAGATCTCCAGGGTGGGATAGCCGTACCCATACCCCGTGAGCCAGACGTGCTTGCCGGTGACGCTCACACCCGGAAGGCCGGTGAGCCCGCCGATGTAGCGCCCGGAATAGTCCCGCAGCCTGCCCACGGTATCGTACAGGAACCCGGAGCGGTAGAATCCGCACAGTCCGGCCCAGTCCGGGGTCACGATGTTGACGTGGAGAAATCTCAGTCTGCGGTCCTTCTCAAGTCCCAGCGCGCTGCCCAGCGCCAGCGCGTATTCGCCGGGCGCCCCCTCCTTGGGAAAAGGGATATGGAATTCCACCAGATTTCCCTCCGGGTCGGCGCAGTATACGGCGGGCTGCCGCTCCATGAACGGGAGCCGTGAAACTATCGTCCCGCCCCGGCGGACGAACTGCCCCACGCTGCCCCGCACGTCCCGGGTCTCGAAGCAGACATGGGCGTAGCCCCGGTCGCAGGCCCTGAGCGGCGCTTTCCGTTTCGCCCGCACGAAGCCGAATACCGGCCCGCCCGCCGGGCAGCCCGGCGCGCTGAGAACGCGGCCGGGGCCGGATAGCCACTTTCCCTCCCCAGACGGCGAGTCGGAAAAGTCCAGGGCGTCCTTATAATAATCCGCCAGCGCGGCGGGGTCCGCGGCGGCCAGCTCCACATATCTGAATCTCATCTGCCGCTTTTCTCAATGAGGCCGGCCTGCCACTTGCGGATGACCCGCGCCACCAGCGCGTCCGGCATGGCGTGGGCCAGCGCCGCCTCGGCCCGGTAGAGCGGCGTGGCTATCACCACCAGCCTGCCCTTCTGCATGCCGTCGAAGCCCTCCCTGGCGATCACGGCGGGGTCCTTGGCCATGCCGCTGTCGGCCTTGCCGGCGTTTTTGGACCAGTTGGTCTTTATCGGCCCGGAGCACACCGTGGTGACGGTGATGCCGCTGCCCTGCATCTCGCCGTACATGGCCTCGGTGAGGTAATAGTCGAAGGCCTTGCTGGGGCCGTAGACGTTGAAATACGGGTCGGGCATCACCGCGCCCAGGGACGCCATGTTCAGTATGCGTCCGCTGTGGCGGGCGGCCATGTCCGCGCCGAAGAGCCTGCACAGCACCGCGGTTGCGGTGCAGTTGAGGTTTATAAGGTCGGTCATGGACTTCACGTCCGCGTCGATGACCCGACTCATTTTGCCCGCGCCGGCGTTATTGACCAGCTGATCCACCTGTATGCCCAGCGCCTTAACCTTGTCGTAGAGCCGTTGTCCGCCCTGGGGGTCGGACAGATCCTCGTCCACCACCGCAACCTTCACGTTGTATCTGTCTCTGAGCTCCTTTGCCGCGGCCTCCAGCTTCTCTCTGGATCTGGCCACCAGCACCAGGTCGAAGCCGTGCTTCGCGAACTCCTCGGCGTAGGCCCTGCCCAGCCCGCCGGAGGCGCCGGTCACCAGCACGGTCTGACCGTAGCCGCTGACCACGCCGTCCTCGCCGCCGCGCCTCAGCTTCTTTGCCGCGCACACGGCGCCGCCCACAAGACCCGCCGTCAGGGCGGCTCTGTTAAATCCCTTTTTCATGGCTTTCCCTCCTTAAAATTCGTATACGAGCTTGTCAAGCTCCGTCTCGTGATCGCTGATGACGTCTATCAGATCGTCGCTGCCGTCGTGGAAGTCCTTTTCCCATTTCAAAGAGCGCTCCATGTTCTCGGGATCCTTCATCAGCCCCGGCAGAATGCCGTCCCGCCAGCTTTTTCTGGCGTAGCCGTTGTCCCCGGCCAGCAGCAGCTGTTTGCCGCCGTGGCGCAGGAGCATGGAGGTATGTCCGGGGGTGTGGCCAGGCGTGGCGATGAGCAGCACGCTGCCGTCGCCGAACAGATCCTTGGCCTTGCCCAGCGGGCCGATGCCCAGGTCGTCGTAGTCGAAGAGCTCGAAAGCTACGCCGTCCCAGCAGCATTTTCTGTAAGCCGCCGGGCCGCCCTTGCCCGCCACCTCGTATTCGGCCCGGGAGACCATGAACTTCTGTGCGCCCGCCATGTTTTTCACGCCGCCGGCGTGGTCGATGTGCATGTGGCTGAGGATGACGCAGTCGATGTCCGCGTTTTTATAGCCCAGCGCCGCGACGCGCTCGTTTATGCACTGCCCCGGCGGCAGGATGGGCTGATCCACCAGATGGGACGCCGCCATGTTCCGCCAGGGATGGGCGCGCACCATGCTGCTCCAGGCCGTGTCGTAGACGATCTTCTTCCCGTTGGGGTGCTCGATGAGGAAGCAGAACACCGGGGCGTTGATGAGAGCGTCCCTGCTTCTCAGCTTGGTTATCATGGCGAAGGGATAGAACGCGCCCTCCTCCCTGAACAGGGCGCAGGACGGCAGGATGACCCTGCCGCACTCCAGTACTGTGACTTTCATGTTGTCGGTCAAGCGGCATCACTCCTTTTTTGTTGGCTTTGACAATATTTTAGCTATCTTCGGCTTGAAGTAAATGGGCCGAAAGTATATAATGTCCCTAATTCGGTACACTATATACAAATGTCCAGAAATACTTCTGTTCTTTGGGAGGCAATTATGGCAAGATACACTCAGCAGCTGCTGTCGGCGGCGATAAAGGAGCTCATAAATGAAAAGCCCCTGGACGAGATAACCGTCCAGGAGCTGGTGGATCGGGCAAATGTGAACCGCAAGACCTTCTATTACAATTTCCACAGCATCTCCGATCTTCTGAACTGGATGTACACCGAGGGCTTCGGGGCAGAGGTGTCGGCGGCGCAGATAGCGCCGGACACCTGGAAGCAGCTCTTTCTCGACACCATGGATTATGTGCGCGGCGAGGCCGTTTATCTGCGGGCCATATACGATTCCGGCTACGGCCCCAGCTTCCGCCTGTGCATGAAGCGGCTCTTCGAGCGGGCCATGGCGCGCTTCGTGCGCTCCGCCGTGGGTGTGTTCGAAACCCGGCGCCAGGTCTCCCTGTCGCTGACCCCGCAGCAGCTCCAGTATGTGGTGCAGTATTACACCATGGCCTTTTTCGGCATGCTGGAGGCCTGGTTTCTGGGCGGCATGCCGGACTCCAACGAGGAGTTCGTGTATATGCTCTCCAAGCTCTCCCGGAACAACATGTATCAGACCTTTGAATCGCTGGAAAAAGATGAAAAACTCTCGGCGCACATGCCCGCGCGCGCGCCGGAAAATCAATGACTATTTTGAAAGGAACGTGCAATATGATCTGTTATTTCACCGGCTCCGGAAATTCCCTCTGGACCGCAAGAACACTGGGGGAAAAGCTGGGCGAGGACGTGGAAAACCTCGCTGACTTTCAGGGCAGGCCCCTTGCCTGCGGCGACGGGCTTTTGGGCTTCGTGTTTCCCACCTACATGGGCGACCTGCCCTGGCTGGTAAAGCGCATACTGCTGTCGGCGTCGCTGTCCGCAGACGCCTTTGTGTTTCTGGTCATGACCTCCAACGGCGGCGACAGCGGCAAGGCCTTCGCCAGCATGGACAAGGCGCTGTGCTCTGCCGGCGCCCATCTGGGCGCGGCCTACGACCTGCAGATGCCCGGCAACTGCATCGTAAGCTCCGACGCGGAAAACCGGGCCCGTCTCGCCGCGGCTCCCCAGACCGTGGAGGACATCGCCCGGCGGATAAGCGGCCGCGAAGCGAATTATACTTCGGCGGGCGAAAAGGCCGGGCCGGGCTTTGTGGAGAACTCGTATTTCTACGGCAATCACTCCCTGAAGCGGCTCACTCTCATGAAGAATTTCGTCGTCACGGACGCCTGCACCGGCTGCGGCTTGTGCGCCGGGATATGCCCCACCCAAAACATCACCATAAAAGACGGCAGGGCCGTCCACGGCGACCAGTGCGCGGCCTGCTACGCCTGCCTGCACTGGTGTCCGCAGCACGCCGCTCTGGTCAGCGTCCCCTCCCTCAGGCACCGGCCCCAGTACCGGCACCCCGGGGTCACGGCGGCGGACATGGCGCGCAAAAAGGCCTGAGTCCGGTTCGGATCACAAATTATTTTCGCAAAAGAAGGCTGTATCATGACAAGAATCCACGTTTTCAGAACGGGCAGCACGCTGGTGTCGCCCGCCGTGCCCGACAGGGCCAGCCGCAGAACCGGCCTGGCCTTCACCGGGCTTTTCCAGAAAAGGAGCGGCCGCATCAGCGTGCCGGTAAAATGCTTTCTGGTGGAATCCGGCGGCAGAAAAATACTTGTGGATACCGGCTGGGGCAAAAAGTGCGTCCGGCACCCCCTCGCCGCCGTGGGCTTCGGGATGTGGTTTGCCAGCGAGCCCGTGCTGACGGAGGACGAGACGCTGGAGCGCTGGCTGTCCCGGCTGGGCATAAGCCCCCGGGAGCTGGACGCCGTCATTCTCACGCACATGGACGTGGACCACGTCAGCGGGCTGCGGGACGCGGCGGATGCCCGGCACATCTATGCCTCCTCCGAGGAGCTCGCGCAGGCCAATTCCGGGGATCTGCGCTATAACCGCCGGCTGTGGCGCGGCATCGATATCGAGGCCCTGCCAATGGCGGACGACCCCGCCGCGCCCTTCGGCCGCTCCTGCGACCTCTATGGCGACGGCAGCGTGGTAATCATGCTCACCCCCGGCCATTCCGCGGGCTCGTCCGCCGTGGTGGTGCGCGGCGGGGAGAAGTTCGCCGTCCTCGCGGGGGACGACGGCTACAGTTCCGCCTCCTGGGACAGCGTGCGTCTCCCCGGCATCGTGTACGACCGGGACGGGATGCTGCGCTCGCTGCAGTGGGTGCGGGACATGAGGGCCGGCAAAAACTGCTTGGGCGTTTTCGCCGCCCACGATCCGGCCATAGAGCCCGGGGTCTGGGATATAGGCTGAGCTCTCCCTCGGCGGACTCATGGGCCGTCACGGGCCGTAGGCGCTGAACGGAAACACGAAGCGCATATCATAAGCAAACTCCGCAGACAGTATCGGAAGCTGTCTGCGGAGTTTTTTCAATATTATATGTAACCACATCACTGCTGGATCTTGTCGTTATAGTCCTCCAGCAGGAAGGAATAATAGAGCAGAAACTGGGTCTTCCAGTCCTCCAGGTCTATGCCGGTCAGGCTGATTATCTTCTGCTTTCTGTAACTCAGGGTGTTGCGGTGCAGGAAGAGCTCGCCCGCGGTCTGGGCCTGATTGAAGCCGTTGTTCACCAGCGCTCTCAGGGTATCGTAGAGCTGGCTGTCGTTCTGGGTATCATAGCTCCTGAGGGTGGCGAGCGCCGGGTGGCAGCAGAAGACTATCTTGCGCTGCTGCGCCGCCGTGCCGATCATGTCGTAAATGGCGAAGTCCAGGTACTGGAACAGGTCGCCCTCGCAATTGAGCATCCCGGCCAGATCGATGGTCTTGACGGCCTGATCGTAATAGTGTTTCATGGAAAGCGGTTTGCTGAACGGGTTGCTCACGCCGCAGATAAGATGCTCCTGATTGCAGAGATTCTGCAGCGAATCCCGGTAGTCCTCCGGCAGGACGACCTTGCTGTCGTCCAGCGCCAGCAGCACCACCAGCGTCTTCTGATAATAGACGTAGTAGTTGTCCGGGAACACGGACTTCACGGTCTTTGCCAGGGAGTCCCGCACGTAGTTGTCGCCGTGGAAATAGCGGGGCTTCAGCACGGCCACGCACATGTGCTCCGGAAAATGTATGTCTCCGCTCAGCATTCTTGACTTGATCTGTTCGCTGGGTATACCCTTGATGATGTCAGTCAGCAGATTGCCGTAGGTGTGCCCCTTGGCGTCGTTTGCGCTGCTCGACTCCCGCAGATACTTCACCGCCTCGTTTCGTATCAGGGGGATTATCTTCCCGCACAGTCTGTGGAACTCGCTCTCCTCCTGTATCATGAACACGTATCCGCACAGCTCCCCGTCCACATACACCCGCGCGGCCAGATAGAACAGATTGTTGCCGGTGCAGATGCGCAGCAGCGGGCCCGTCCCCTCCTCGCCCGCGTGTTTGCTGCGGACGTCCCTGACGTGGTCCACGAAGAAGGGCGGGCAGTAGCCCTTTTCGATGCTCTCCTGCCACAGGGGGTTCTTGATGAGGAACGGCGTGGAATTGGCCACCACCTTGCCCGTCATGTCCATGATGACGATGGAGGTGTTAAGTATCTTCGAGGCCTCGTCCAGCGCGCCGTTCAGACCGCTGCCATTCATTATGCTGTCCATCATGCATATCTGGAGGCTCTGGAAGCGGAAGCTGTCGGTCAGAAGATCCGTGACCGTGTCGAAAGCGCGCTGTCTGTCCTCTGCCTTTATCTGTATCCAGTTGGCCACTCCCTCGATGATCTCGTTGCTTATTTCCCCCACAAAGATAAGATTTTTTGGCAGGCCCTGTGCAGAGCCGCACAACCTGTCGGCAACGTAGATCGTGTCGTCCCGAAATCCCGGTGTGCCGCCGATCTCCTTCTCATAATTCAAAATACTGTAAATTTGTTCGTTATTCGTGATCTGCGAGGTCACAATCATGGAGCTGTCTCTGAGGCTTTTTTCAATATCCAGTATGTTCATCGTGTCTCCGTCCCCGGTCGATTGTGCGTCAGGCACAAAAAATTGCACACGCCTTGTGCAGTGAACATTGTCGCACAATTAACAAGCCAATTATCGTGCGCAGTGTCTGTTAACATTTTAACTTTCCTGTGCTTATATTATATCAGTCGCTATTCACTTATGCAATATTTTCTATCAGGAGGTCGAATATGAAATATCCGAAACTGTTTGAAAAGGGCAAGATAGGCAATGTAGTCATCAAAAACCGCATTGTCATGACGCCTATGGGCACCGGCTTCGCGGCCGCGTCCGGCGAGGCGTCAGAGGAGATCACCCGCTTCTATGAAGAGCGCGCTAAGGGCGGCGTGGGTCTTATCATCTCCGAGGTGTGCAGGATCGACGAGCTCTCCGGCATCGCGCAGCCCTGCCAGCTGAGCGCCACCGACATGAGCGTGATCCCCAGCTTTACCCGCATGGTGGACAGGGTTCATGCATACGGCACAAAGATGTTCATGCAGCTGCACCATCCCGGCAACGAGGCGCTGGAGGTCACGCTGCACGGCAATCCGATCATCGCGCCGTCCGCCGTGGTCAGCAAGGTGGCCGGCGGCAATCCCAAGGCCATGACCACCGCCGAGGTCGAGGCGATGGTGAAGAACTACGTCAAGGGCGCGTATATCGCCAAGACCGCCGGCTTCGACGGCGTGGAGATCCACGCTGCCCACGGCTATCTGGTCAACCAGTTCCTCTCCCCCTACACCAACCGCAGGACCGATAAATACGGCGGCGATTTCTTCAACAGAGTCCGCTTCCTCACCGAGATAGTGGTGAGCATCCGCTATGCCTGCGGCGCGGACTTCCCCATCAGCGTCCGCATAGACGGCAAGGAATTCACGGATTACGGCATGGACGAGGCCGAGTGCCTGCACATCGCCCGCTACCTTGAGAGCATCGGCGTGGCGGCGCTGAACGTCAGCTGCGGCACCTACGAATCCGGCTGGTCCATCATCGAGCCCTACACCTTTGAAGAGGGCTGGAAAAAGCATCTGGCCAAGAACATCAAGGCCTGCGTCCACATCCCCGTGATCGCGGTCAACACCGTCAAGCACCCCGCCTTTGCCGAGCAGCTACTGGAAGAGGGCGTGTCCGACTTCGTGGGCATCGCCCGCGGCAACCTCTGCGACCCCGAGTTCAGCAACAAGGCCAAACGCGGCGACGACGCGCGCGTGCGCAAGTGCATCGGCTGCATGAACTGCTTCAAGATGGCCAGCCTGGGCCGCGCCATCGAGTGCGCGGTGAACCCCGTCCTGGGCCGTGAGACCTACCGCGGCGACGACAAGCTGGTGAAAAACGGCGACGGCCGCAAGGTGGCCGTCATCGGCGCCGGCCCCGCCGGACTGCAGGCCGCCATCGTTCTGGCAAAGCGCAACTTCAAGCCAATAATAATTGAAAAGAGCGGCTGCCTGGGCGGGGCCATGAATCTGGCGGACAAGCCCCCCTGCAAGACTCTGGTGGGAGAGTTCATCGAGACCCTCACGCTGGAGGCGCAGGATCTGGGCGTGGAGATCCGTCTGAATACCCCCGGCACGGTGGAGCTGTGCAGGGAGCTGGGCGTCTGCGGCGTGATCATCGCGGCGGGCGGCAGCAAGATCGTCCCTCAGGTCCCGGGCATCGAGAAAGCGTACACCTACGACCAGGTGCTCAACAAGGAGGTCGAGCTCTCCGGCAAGAAGATCGCCGTCATCGGCGGCGGCCTCACCGGACTGGAGACCGCGGAATATCTCAGCGACTTCAATAACGAGGTTTCTGTCATCGAAATGGCTCCCGCCGTGGGCACCGCCATGTACCGCAGCGTCACCAACGCCGTGGTGGAGCACATCACCAAAAACGGCGGCCATATCATGACCGGAAAGCTTTTCAAGGAGTTCAGGGACGGCAAGGTGGTCGTCAACAACCTTTCCGACGGCTTCGATCACGAGCTGGACTTCGACGCGGTGGTCGTGGCCATGGGCGTCAAGCCGAATTACGAGCTCATCGACAGCTTTGAAGCGGCCTTCGACAAGGTCTCCGTGGTGGGCGACACCATCCAGCCGGGCAACATCGCCGACGCGACCCATTCCGGCTACGACAAGGCCTTCGTATTTTGATCCGTACTATTAACAGGAGGGAGCTAAACCATGAAAGAATTCAAGGATAAAGTTATCGTCGTCACCGGCGGCGGGCGCGGCATAGGCCGTGCCATGGCCGTGGAGGGCGCCAAGCGCGGCATGAAGGTGGTCATCAACGACATCGACGGCGAGGCCGCCCGCAGCGTTGTGAAGGAGCTGCACGACATGGGCACCGAAGCGGTGGCCCTGGAGGCGGACATTTCCCTTTATGAAAATATCGAGGCGCTGCTGAAGCTCACGCTCGACACCTTCGGCCATGTGGACATACTCTGCAACAACGCCGGCTGCTCGGTCTCCGGCCCCATCTGGGAGATACCCAAAAAGGACATCGACTGGATCACCAACGTCAACATGCTCAGCCATATCTACGGCATGCGCGTGTTCATCCCCCAGATGATAAAGCAGGGCACCCAGTGCGAGATCGTGAACACCGAATCCACCGCCGGTCTCATGACCTCCGGCAACGCCACCATGTACCACAGCACCAAGTTCGCCGGCGTGGGCGCCTCCGAGAGCGTGTACATGGCGCTCAAGAACCACGGATATCCCATCACCGTGCACTGCCTGGTGCCGGCCTACGTCAAGACCACCATCCACCTGGCCGACCTGCACCGTCCTGAGCGCTTTGTCATTGACGACGACCCCTATTACACCAGCGACGAGTTCAAGGCCGGCGCCATCCGCGCCGAGCGCGGCGTTATGAGCGGCATCGAGCCCTGGTACGTCGGCGAGTGCGTGTTCACCGCCATCGAGGACGAGAAGTTCTACATCTTCACGCACCCCGAATCCCAGGTGGTCGCCCAGCCCAGAGTACAGCGGCTGGCCTCCGGCATCAATCCGACGCTCTGAGTCCGAAAGGAGAAAAACTGTGTTTAAAGATTTCAATGGCGCAAAAATCGTCATCTCCGGCGCCGGCAACGGCGTTGGCAAAGCCCTGGCACTGGGCTTTGCCAGCCGGGGCGCCGACGTGGCGGTGCTGGATATCCACGGCGGCGAGGCGGAAGCCACGGCCGCCGAGATCCGCGGCATGGGGCGCAGGTCCTTCGCGGTGCAGACCGACGTGTCCGTTCTTTCAGACTGCCACCGGGCTTTCGACGCCGTGATGAAGGAATTCGGCAGAGTGGACGTTCTGGTGAACGATGCGGGCGTGACCGCCCTGTCCGACGTCACAAAGATACCTGAGCGGGATATCCGCTGGGTATACGAGGTGAACGTGTTCGCCCACTGGTTCATGATGCAGACCTTCCTCCCCCAGATGAAGTCCCAGGGCACCCATTGCCAGGTGATAAACGTGTGCTCCATCGCGGGGCTCATCAACATGAACGGCGCGCCCGCGTATTTCAGCAGCAAGCACGCCGCGGTATCCCTTTCGGAGTGCGTGTGGAAGGGTCTGAAAGCCGAGGGCGCCGACATCGACGTCTCCGTGTTCTGCCCGGGCTACATACAGACCGAGATGCACCTCTCCGACCGGCATCGCCCCGAGCGCTTCGCCATCCCCGAGGACGACCCGTATTACAAATCCGAAAACTACGCCAGGATGGTGGCCTTCAACAAATCGCTGCTGGAGCACGCGCAGCCGGTGGGCGAGGCTGTGGAGAACGTCTTCAAGGCGCTGGAGCAGGAGCAGTTCTACATCTTCAATACCGACAAATACGACCGTCTGCTCTGCGAGCAGGGCGTATTTCAGGCGGAAAAGACCCGTCCGGTGGATTACTACACACTGAAATAATACAAGGAGCAGAATATGGAAGAGAAAGTAACGAAAAAGTTTTTGCTATACTTCCGCCTTGCGCTGCTGGTCTGGATCCTGATCGTGAACGCCATCCTCCACGCCATGAATTTTGAATACAGCTGGCTGATATTCATCAGCAACATCATGCTGTTCACCATGGAGGGCGACATGAAGGACCGTCTCATCTCCGTCGAAGTCGGCGGCCTGGTGGGTCTGGCCTTCACAGTGTTCGCGCTGTTCACCATCACCAAGCTCACCCCGCTCATCGGCAGCATGGCCGGTTTCCTGATCCCTCTGGCCATCGTGCTTTTCGTCCTCATCGTCCTGCATCCCTATGCCCCCAAGGTCTTCAACAACGTGGGCTTTGCCTATCTGACCTGCGCCTGCATCGACACCACCGCATTTGCAAGCCATCTGGGTCTGTTCTTCGCCACGTTCATCGTCGGTTCCCTGGTCTTCAACGGCGTTTGCATCCTGCTCATGAAGCCCATGAAGAGCCTCGCCGTCAAAAACGTGACCAAAGCGGAAGCAAAGTCCTGAAAATCTGTTTGTCCCGAAAACGCCCCCCAATTATACGGAAAACTCCCCGGACAAAAGTCCGGGGAGTTTTTTGCGCCGTGCGGGGCCTGAAGGGGGTCCCGGCGCGGCCTTTTCTTTAAAACTTTTCCTTCTCCGTCACGCAGTTCGTTTTCAGCTCGCCCACCAGAAACTGCAGCGCATCCACCACATGGGGGCGGATATCGCCGCCGATGAGCACGCGCATGATGTCGTCTCCAAGCGCAAGCTCGCCCCCGTTCAGCCACACACGCACATATCTGATGCCCGGCATCTCCAGGGTCCTCTGTCTCGCGGCCTCGGCCTTCGCGCTGTCGTGGGAAAACTCCATTCCCCTCACCGCGGGGACGCCGCTGCGGCCCTCCCGCGCCTCGGCTCTGGCGGTCTGCCGCACGGTGCCGCAGTGAAAAAGGTACATTCCGCACTCCCCGGCCGCCGGGTCCGTCTTGGCTTCTTTTATCCACGCGTCCATGGAGGGCGCTTCTTTTTTTGCCATAGTTTCTCCTCCCCGCCCGCCGCTTTTCCGCCGGTACAGGCAGTTAAAGTATAACAGTTCAACAGGATAAATCAAGATGATCGCCGCGATAGGCGGTAAAGGCAGGAGCTTCGGCGGCGCCGAGAGAAACACATTTGCCGCCGCGAGAAATTTGGAGTAGAATAGCCCCAATACAGGCGAAGGAGAGCAGTATGCAAAAACACAACATCAACATCGACAGCGCTCTGTGCATCGGCTGCAGGGCCTGCGTCAGAGACTGCCCGGCGGCAAACATCAATATAGCCGGGGGCAGGGCGCACGCGCTGGGAAACAACTGCATAATGTGCGGCCACTGCGTCGCCGTCTGCCCCGCCGGAGCAGTGAGCATCAGCGGCTTTGCGGATCAGCCCGCGGATGTGAAGCCGGACGCCCGGCTGGACGCGGACAGGGTGCTGGACGTCATCCGCTTTCGCCGCGCCGTGCGGCAGTTCAGGCCAGACGCCGTACCCGACGGCGTCCTCGATAAGATCATCGAGGCGGGCCGCCTCACCCACACCGGCGGCAACCGGCAGGACGTGGGCTTTGTGGTCCTGCGTGACAGGAAGAGCGAGGCGGAGGCATTGGCCTGCGAGGTCTTCAGAAGCGGCAAAAAATTTATCGACCCGTTTTCCTCCCTTGCGCGCAGGCTGACCGTCGGCGACGATTTCTTCTTTTTCCAGGCTCCCGCGGTCATCGTCGTCACGGCGGACTCCGCGGTGAACGGCGCGCTGGCGGCGGCCAGCATGGAGCTTGTGGCCGAGGCCCAGGGTCTGGGCGTGCTGTACAGCGGCTTCTTCGCCATAGCCGCGAAGCACTCCGCCAGGCTCAGGAAACTGCTGGGCGTCTCGTACCCACGCAAGGTGGTCACCGCGCTGGTGCTGGGCTATCCCGCGGTCAGATACCTGCGCTCCGCGCCCCGCGAGCCCGCCCGGGTCACGTGGCTGTGATGCCGCCTGCCGCGAAGCAAATGTGTAAAAAATACGCGGCGGAAAACGTGCAGTATTGACGTTGTTTTTTCGGCGGGCGCATGGTAAACTGAGCATACAAAGCGAAGCACGTTATTGCGGTGCGGAATGCGAGCCCTTCGCGTTCCGCGCTTTTTTCTCTGCGCCTGTACTGCGAGATCAATAATTATAAGGAGGATTCAACATGTCTGTTTCCGAGATAAGCTTTGCCTCTGCCAACGGCAGGGATACGGTAAAGGGCTGGATCTACACCCCGCTGGACAAGCCCCGCGCGGTGGTACAGCTGGTCCACGGCTTCGGCGAGCACTCCCGCCGCTACCTGCACATGATCGACGCTTTCACCGAGGCTGGCTTCGCGGTGGCCGCCGACGACCACATCGGCCACGGCAAGACCGGTTACGACGCTGGCACGCTGGGCGACCCCGGCACCTCCGGCGTCGACGGTTACCTGGTGTATCTCAAGGACGAGCGCTCGCTCCACGATATTGCGGCGGCCAGGTTCCCCGGGGTGCCGTATTTCATGTTCGGCCACAGCTGGGGCTCAATGCTGGCCAGGGGCTACGCGGCAAAGTACGGGGACGATCTCCGAGGGCTCCTGCTGTGCGGCGTCGTCTCGCAGGTGCCCGGCGCGGAGGCGCTGCTGAATGACGCCTCCTTTGAGGAGCTCATTCGTTCCGGCCGCGGCGGCGAGAGCGGACTGCCCTGGATGGCGCGGGCGTTTGCCGGCTTCTGCGACCGCATCCCCGATCCTGTCAGCCCCAACGACTGGATCGCCAACGACCCGCGTATCGTGGCCGACCACGCGGGCGACCCCTTCAACTGCTTCAACACCAACGCCCAGCTCATCTACGACTTCTGCGCGCTCTACCGCTTCACCGAGGCAGACGACTGGGCCGAAAAAGTGCCGGCGAAGCTGCCCGTCTATCTCACCGGCGGCGACTGCGACCCCTGCGGCAACTACGGCGAGGGCCTCTATCACGTGGCCAACCGCCTGGCCGCCACCGGCCACAGCATAAAGGTTAAGGTCTACGGCGGCTATCGCCACGAGGTCCACAACATGCGCGAGACCCGTCCGGATGTGGAAAGCCGCCTGGTGGACTTCATCAGCGGCGTACTGGGCTGATGCCCGCTATCATACAGAGCGTCTGAAAAGGCCAGCGGTCCGGCAATGCCGGAACGCTGGCTTTAAACTGTCAATATGTCTTTTCGGGCCCGCCCGCCCTTCCGCAGGGCGCAGGAAGGGCCGCAGCGCTACAGGCAGATTCTGCCGCGCAGCACGGAGTACAGCTTTGCGGTGTCGACCGGTTTTGTGATGTAGTCGTTCATCCCCGATTCCTTCGCTTTTTTGACGCTCTCTTCAAAGGCGTCCGCCGTCATGGCGATTATCGGCACTGTCCCGGCATCCGGCCGCGCCGTTTCCCGGATCGCCCTTGACGCCTCATACCCGTTCATGACGGGCATCTGGATATCCATCAGGACCGCGCAGAATTGTCCCGGCCGGGAGGCGCTGAATATTTCGACCGCCTGACGCCCGTTTTCCGCGTGTACGATCTGCAGGCCCAGCGAGCCCAGTATCCGGATGGCGATCTCCGCGTTGATGGCGTTGTCCTCCGCCAGCAGGACCGTTCCGGAGAGCTCGCCGCCCTGCGGCTTTCCGCCGCCGACCCCGTCTGCCGCGGCCAGCTGCTCCGGCGTGGCCTCCGGCATGACAAAGCCGACTCTTATCGACGTGCCCTTCCCCTGCGCGCTCTTCACCTGGATCGTTCCGCCCATCAGATCCACCAGCCGCTTCACGATAGAAAGGCCGAGACCGGTTCCGCTGGCCAGTTTCAGCCGCTCCGGGTTATCGTACTCCTGGGTGAACGGTTCAAACATGGTCTTCTGAAACTGCTCGCTCATGCCGATTCCGGTGTCGCTGATCTCAAAGCCGCATCCGATCTTGCCGCCTGACAGTTTCCTGCTTTGGGAGACGTAGGTGATGGTCCCGCCCCGGGGCGTATATTTCACCGCGTTGGAAAGAAGGTTCAGCGCGATCTGGTTGTAGCGGATACGGTCCACAACGATGCCGCGGCCGGCGGCGAGCTCGCCGCCGAGTATCCGAAACGTCTGTCCGTTCTGCAGGCAGAGGGGTTCGAAAATGCTGCGAATACTCTCCATGTACTCGTCGAACGGATACGGCTCCGGGTGCAGTTCGATCTTTCCGCTGTCGATCTTTGAGATATCGAGAACATCGTTTATCAGGCTGAGCAGGAAGGTGTTGGACGCCTCGATGCGGCTGAGGTCGTGCAGGAGCTTTTCCCGGTCTCCCGCGTCCTCCCTGGCAAATGCGGTCATGTTCGTGATGGCGCTGATCGGGGTGCGTATGTCATGACTGATGCGGGAAATGAACTCCGTTTTGGCGCTGTTGGCCTTCTCGGCGGCGGCCAGGGCCTCCTGCAGCTGACGGGTACGCTCCTGTTCCTTGATATAGGCCGCCGTGATATCCGTCTGCACGACCAGTATCTCCGATCTCGTGTCGTCCAGAAAGCGGTACTGGACCTGCTTGCGACTGACCGCGCCGGACGGCGAGTTTCGGTCGTAGGTAACGGAATATTCGTCCGATGTTGTGAGATTGGCAACAAGGTTCTCGACGGATAGCAGTCCGGTAACCTGTCCGGCATCCGATATGTAGCGGCCCAGCGCGCTCCGCGTGCATTCGTCATAGTCGTTTTCCGCTTCCACATCCCAATCGCCGCCGTACTCCGCCTCCGTCTGCGAGATGCTCCAGAACTTCAGCGTGCGCTTCGCGACATTCAGAAGCGCCACATAGTCGCAGCTCTTCTCCAGCGTCAGCTTGGTGATCTGCTCCGTTTTCTTCTGCATACTGATGTCGCGGGTGTAGTAAAACGCCAGAATGTCTCCGGTGGAGGGCTCCGCCATGAGGATGAGGCGGGTGGACATCCACACGAGCGCGTCGCCCAGCCGCCGGCGGTATTCCAGCACCACGTCCCGCCGCCCCTCCTGGAAAAGCCGCAGCATTCCCGCGTGGCTGCAGCAGCGGATGAACTCCCGCCTTTGCTTTTCATCCGGGATCTGCCGCGCGGCGGAAAGCAGCGTGGTCAGCGTCTCCGGCCGCTGTCCGTCTATGTCCGGCTCCGCCCTGCGCGCTTCGGCCAGCGTCTCGCCGTCCGTATCCACAGCGCGGGACAGGCCGCCGCCTTCGTTGAAGGTTATCTCCGTATCTCTCGTCACATTGAAGCAGGCGGTGGCAAGATAGACGCCCCGCAGCGATTCCACCCGCAGCCTCTCGTCCGTGATCGCGCGCTCCGCTTCCACGGTCCGGTCCACGTTGAACACGTTGCCGATAGCTTTTACCGTATTTCCGCCGTCGTCCAGGATGCTGAGCATGTGGACGCGGTACCACCCGGTCTTGTCCGCGTAGTGCATGAGCACCGTACACTCGGCCTCCGGCGCGCCGGCGTCGATGGCGCGCACCATCCGCCGGTATGCCCCCGCATCCGCCTCGTTCAGACCGACGAAGCGGATAAAGGAGTCCGGATACCCGTCCATGGCCTTGGGAAAGTTGCCCAGCCGCGAGGGAAGGATCTCCGTCTCGTATCGCGCGCGGTCCGGGAAGTAGATGAAGTGCAGAAGGTCCGAATGGGTCAGGATATCGCGGAACACCAGCTCCTTTTCCATCAGCTCCGTCTGTGTGCGGAGCAGCTCGTCCACGTCGTAATAGGCGGCGTAGAACCGCTCCGTCAGGTCGTTCAGGGGAAGGTGATTGGCGACCATCTCCACCCAGCGGTATTCACCGCTGCCGCGCAGGAGACGTATCCTGCATCGCAGCTGGCGCTTTTCCCGGACAGCCGCCTCTACCTCCCGGCTCAGGCCCGGGCGATCCTCGGGAAGCACGGCGTTGATGATGGCCCTGCCCTCGTAAGCCGCGTAGGACTCCCGCGTGGCGCCGATCATCTGGTAAAAACCGTCGTTCAGGTAGTTCAGGCACAGCTCCCCGCCGGCCGCGTCAATCACGCCGATGCCCGCGGGAATGGACTCCGCGCTTAGCGCGCGTTCCCTGGCCAGCTCCGACTCATGCTGACGCTTGACCTGCTCAAGCTGCTGCCGGTACAAGTCCGTCAGATCCGTCTGCGTCTCCATGATCAGGTCGCGGCGCTGGTCGAGCCAGACGTACTTGACCTGCTTATACAACACCCCTCCCTCATCCGAATGCCGGCGGTAGACGAAGGAATCCTCCCCGTCCCTGTCCAGCCTCGCAATGATGTTCTCGATCCTGCCGTGGTCTAAAAACAGCTCCTGATCCTCGGGAAAGATATAGTTTTTCATTATATCCCCGAATACCGCGTCGTAATTCACGCGCAGGTGCGGGCTGAGCTCGTAGTCCCCGTCCTTTTTCCACATCTCGTAGCTGCGGGAGACCGGACTGATGAGGCCGATATGGTCGTATCGCTCCTCGGCGATCCTGGAGAGGATACTGTCGTTGACCTTCCGGTCCGTGACGTTGATCGCGTAGGCGATCCCCTCCACATCCCGGCTCTCGGAATTCTGCGTCATGGTGATGAAGCCGTCGATCCAGATGGTATTTCCGGCGGAGGAAAGGATGGGATACTCCACGGACAGCTCCGTGGTGCCGTTTTGAAATTCCCGCAGCAGATTCGGAAGCGTGAACCGGGCCCGGCACTCCCGCCGGATCTTTTCGTCGGAAATGATCTCCGCGCAGGCGGCCAGATAACCGTCCACCGTCCCCGACTCCTGCTGCCGGCGGGCCGTCTCATACGGGCTCTGCGCGTCGGTGCAGGTATTTTTCGTCAGATTCAGGCGGAACATGGCCATGGCGTTGGGGTTTGCCGCCGCGATCTGCCGGTACAGGTTTTCAAAGCGCTCCTCTTCCTGCTTTTCGCGCTTCTTCTGCCCGGTGATGTTGGTAACGAAAAACACCGCGGCTTCGCGGCCGTACCAGTCGATATCCCGCACGTCGTGCCGGAACCATTTGTTCGTCGGCGGGACGTAGTTCTCGTCCACGTGCGCTCTGCCGTCCTTCATCTGCGGCAGGGAGCACCAGGGGCACGGAGCGTCAAGGCTGTTGAAATACCGGAAGCACTGGGTGTTCTGATAGCGCCTGTTCCCGCTGGCCTGCTGCGCCGTCCGGTTGACGAAAAGCAGCTCATGGGTCCGTTTGTCCACAACATAGACGCTGGCGCTCACCTCATCCAGCAGCTCGGCGTATTCCGAGGAGGCGGTGACGACGGCAAAAGAGACAATAATGACCGGCGCGCCGGCGTTCTCCCCCAGCAGGCACGCCTTCGCGCGTACCCAGACCATGCCCCGCGTCCTGTGCCGTATGCGGTATGTCAGGGGATAAGCTCCCGCCTGGTCCCCGCACCGCAGCACCTCCGACAGCTTTGCCGCCACCAGGGGGCGGTCGGGCTCCAGTACGATGGCCGCCGCGTCTTTATCGGTAAGCCTGCGGTATTCCTCCGGCGTCATTTCAGACAGCGCCGGCAGTCCCGGCGAGCTGAGGAGAGTCTGCAGCGCGCCGTTTTCGACCCGGTAAACGGCAAAGTCTCCGGGGTTTGTCCTTCGGATCATCGCCAGGGTGCTCTCGTCAATCTCCATATCAATCGCTCCTCGCGCTATTAAATCGCATTATGCGGTATTTGCTCCGTGTTCCGTGCGGCCACCCGGGCTTTTCCGGAACACGCGGGCGCGCCGGTAAAATCGGCCTATTTGAAATACCGCTGAAGTGTCTCGTAGAGGGTGATGGGTTCGATGGGTTTCGTCATATGCGCGTTCATTCCGGCTTCCAGCGACATGTTGACATCCTCCTGGAAAGCGTTTGCCGTCATCGCGAATATCGGCACGGTTCTGGCGTCGGCCTTGCGCATGGCGCGGATGGCCCGCGCCGCGTCCAGCCCGTCCATGACCGGCATGCGTACGTCCATCAGTATCGCATCGAACCGGCCCGCCGGCGCGGCGGCGAAGGATTCCACCGCCTCGGCGCCGTTGGCCGCCGTCTCCACCTCGCAGCCCTTCATTTCCAGCAGGCTCCGGGCGATCTCCGCGTTGATCTCGTTGTCCTCGGCCAGCAGGATCCTCCGGCCCCTGAAGTCGTACTCCGGTCCCGCTTCCTGCTCCGCGCCGTCGGCTTTGCGCTGGAGAACGTTTTCAAACGCCCTGGTCACCGACGATGCAAAGATGGGCTTTTTCATGAACAGATCCACTCCGGCGGCTCTGGCCCGCTTTTCTATATCGGCCCAGTCGTAGGCGGTCATGATGATGATCGTCACTTCTGGCCCCACGATTTTCCTGATCTCCCGGGCGGTCTCGATGCCGTCCATATCCGGCATCTGCCAGTCCAGCAGGACAAGGTCATAATCCGCGCGCGCCTTGTGCTGCGCTTCGACCTTTTTCACCGCGCCCGCGCCTGAATCGACGTATTCCGTCCTCAGGCCCGCGTCGCTGAGCAGCATCTGCGTATGCTGGCAAACTATGACGTCGTCGTCCACGATCAGCGTAAACAGCGGCTTGAGATTGTTGCCCAGCTCCCTTCGGCGCACGGATTCCTTTGTCAGGCCGAGTTCGAGCTCTACCGTGAATTCGCTGCCCACGTTCTTGATCGAGTGGACTGCGATCTCGCCGTTCATCAGCTGGACGATGTTTCTGGAAATGGCAAGACCCAGACCCGTGCCGCCGTATGCGGAGGTACGTCCGCGGTTCTCCTGCGTGAACGGCTCAAACAGCTGGGGAAGGAACCGGTCGTCGATGCCGATGCCCGTATCGGAAATCTCAAAGCGCAGCCGCGCCCTCTCCTTGGTGCGGGAGATCTGCTGGATCATGAAATGGACTTTTCCGCCGCTGGGCGTAAACTTGACCGCATTGCCAAGGAGATTGATCAGCACCTGCTGGAGCTTCGTGACGTCTCCTACATACGTCTCCTCCGTCCAGCTTTTGAGCACGCAGTCGTAATCCAGCCCGCTGTCCCGGCACTGCTCATACAGGATGGTGTTGATGCCGCCGATCATCTCCTCGAAATTGAACGGCTCGTTTCGCAGCGCCATTCTGCCGCTTTCGATGCGGGACATGTCCAGAATGTCGTTTATGAGAGAAAGCAGGAACCGGGCCGAGATCCCGATCTTCTGCAGATGATCCACCATGGAGGAGGTGAGTCCCTCCTCCTGCAGCGCGATGGCGTCGAGCCCGATGATGGCGTTCATTGGGGTGCGGATCTCGTGGCTCATGCGGGAGAGAAATTCCGTCTTGGCAACCGAGGCCTGCTCCGCGGCGGCCAGGGCCGTTTCCAGTTTCTCGCGGCTCTCCCGTTCCTGTTCAAATACATCCGTCACGTCCGTAAACAAAAAGACGACGACGTCCCGATGCCCGTCCAGATAAAAAATGTCGCTTTTCATCCTGCAGTGGGGATTGCCGGGCAGGGACGGGCTGCGCGTCTTTTTCGTATAGTACAGCGTATAGACGGGGCGCTCCTCCAGCGCCTCGCGCACGGCCTCCGGCGCGAGGCTTGCCAGCAGATCCGCCTGCTCCTCGTCGAGGACCGACTGGCGGACGGCTTTGTCCGCGGCGTCAGAATATGTGGTGCCGTTCAGCGCGGCTCCGGCCGGATTGCCGGTAGCCCTCATGAAAACAAGGCCGGACTGAAGATCGTAAAAGGCCACCGACTCGTAATTCATGCCCAGGATACGCGCGTCGATCTGTCTCGCGATGGCCTCCTCGTGGATGTCCTTTGTGTAGAAGAACGCGATCATGTCGCCGCTCCCCGGGTCAGGCAGCACCTCGACGCTGGAGGAGACCCATCGCACCGCGTTCCCCACGCTGCGGCGGTACTGGATCAGCGCGGAGTAGCTGCCCTCGCTGACCGCCCGGCGGACGGCTTCCCCGCTGCAGGTGGAAATGAACAGCTTCCGGTCCCTCTTGTCCGGTATGCGGGCGGCGGCACGCAAAAGTATATCCCTGGTATCCGGATTGGTATGGGCCAGCTGCGGGCAGACGGCAAGCGCCTCCTTCATCAGCTCCTCGCTGATGGTGCCCTCCAGCATGGCTTTGTCCTCGGTCTGCACATCCGGATCGGACATTTTGGTGAGATTGAAGGAAAACGACTCAAAGATGCCGCTGCCCATCGCCTTCAGCCGTATGCGCTCCTTGCGCAGTCTCTCCTCGGCGTTCTTCTGCGCCGTCACGTTGATGGAATAGCCCTGCGCGCGGACCGTTTTTCCGCTGCTGTCGCGCACCGCTTTCAAATGCAGCTGTTCCCACGTGTAAACGCCCTTATAGGCGAGCCGCACCAGGCACTGCGCCTCATCCTCGCCCCGGTCTATGGCGCGGACCATACCGCGATACGCCTCGGCATCCTCCGGGGATATCTGCGTGTAGGAGAGAAAATCCTCCGGGAAGTCCGTCCATAAGGTCGGAAGCTCGGAGAGCCGGCCGCTGTTCGCGTAGATCTCTCCGCGGGCCCTGCCCGGAAAATAGGTGAAAAACTGTACTTCGGATTTTGCCACAGTCTCCCGCAGCGCGTTGCGGCTCTCCTCCAACTGCTCCTCGGCCTGCTTCTGGCTGTCGAGATCCGCATAGGTGGCATAGTAGTACTGCAGCCCGCCCTTTTTATACGCGGCCCGGAAATGCACGCTGACCCAGTGCGGCTGTCCGTCGCTGCCGGTCACGCGGAAAGCGGCAATGCCCGTCTGCCCGGGGTGGCTGAGGATCCTGTGATATTCGTCGACCACGCCCTGGAGGTCCGGCGCGCAGACGGCCTCCATGATCTGTCCGCCCATGTACTGCTGAAAGCTCTCGCGGGTATGATGCTGAACCTCAAAGCAGCCGTCATTGGCAAAGTCCATGGTGATCACTCCGTCCTGCTCGTGCAGGATGGCGATGCCGCCCGGAATGTTTTCGATGAGGTCTATATAGCCCTCCGCGGTCTTGATCCGCCGCTCCAGCTCCATGGTGTGGGAAACATCCCGGCTGATGCCGTAGAGCCCGATGATTTTGCCGTCCGGGCCGCAGATGGGGTACTTCCAGGTCTTTGTCCATCGCTGCTGTCCGTCCTGATCGGGGATCCGTTCCACCGTTCCGCTGATGGGATTTCCGCTTTCAAGGACCGCTCTGTCGTCGGAGCGGTACTTTTCCGCGATCTCTTCGGGAAACAGGTCGTAGTCGTTTTTCCCCACCAGGCAGGCGGGATCGTCCAGACCGGCCAGGCGGGCGAACACCACGGAGCTGCCGTGATAGACGAGCTCCGTATCCTTCACGAAGAAATAGTCCTCGCTGTTGCGCATCACCTCGCGCAGCGAGTCGTTTACAAGGCTTCCGGACACCGGGCGCAGGTCTTCATTTTTCATTTTTGGCCGCCTCCTGTGCATTTTCGATCTCCCGCGCCAGCTCATCGTACAGCATCTGCGGATCTATCGGCTTTGCGATGTGGCCGTTCATCCCGGCGTCCAGGCACTTTTGCACATCGTCGGCAAAAGCGTCGGCCGTCATGGCGATGATGGGCACGGTATCGGCGTCGGGCCTGTCCAGCTGCCGGATGGCCCGCGTGGCCTCGTAACCGTCCATCACCGGCATGCGGATATCCATCAGGACCGCGTCGTAGTATCCGAAAACGGCCTGCCTGAACTGCTTCAGCCCGCGCTGTCCGTCCTCGGCCGTATCCACGATCATCCCTTTTTGCGCCAGAAGGATCCTGGCTATCTCCTGATTGAGCGGATGATCCTCGCACAGCAGGACATGCTTGCCGGCCAGCACGAAATTATCTCTGGCCTTTTCGCTCCCGGCCGCCGGGCGCGCGTCCTTCACGGTATCGAAAGCGACCGTCTCCGTCGGCAGATCCACGAAGAAGGTGGAGCCCTGTCCGCTTGTGCTCTTTACGCGGATCGTGCCGCCCATCAGATCCACAAGCCGCTTTGTGATGGCCATGCCCAGACCGGTGCCGCGCCGGGCTGAATTGTCGTTGCGCCCTTCCTGGGAAAACGGATCGAAAATGGCCTTCTGGAATTCTTCGCTCATTCCCACGCCGTTGTCGCTGACCTCGATGTGCATCTGCATGCTGCCGCCGGGCAGGAGCTCTCCGGTTGCCCGGTATTGGATTTTTCCCCCTTCGGGGGTGAACTTCACCGCGTTGCTGAGGATGTTGAACACGATCTGATTTATGCGGAGCTTGTCCTGCAGCGGCACAATATGTTCCGGAATATCTATCCGATACTCGATCGTCTGATTCTTTTCGGTCACCAGCGGCCTGATCACCGCCTCCATGTAAGCGGAAAATTCCTGAGGCGGATAGGGCTCCAGATGGAGCTCGATCTTCCCGCTTTCCGCTTTGGACATGTCCAGAATATCATTGATGAGGCCCAAGAGGAATTTTGAAGATGTGTCGATTTTTTCAAGGCACTCGCCGATCCTGGCCGGGTCGTTTTCTTCTCTTGCCAGATAAGTCATGCCGATGATGCCGTTGAGCGGCGTACGGATATCGTGGCTCATGCGGGACAGGAAGTCCGTTTTGGCCGCGTTTGCCTTTTCCGCGCTGTCCAGCGCCGCCGTCAGTCTGAGCATCTGCTCCTGCTCCTGACGGTATGCGCTGGTGATATCGGATTGGATCACCAGTATCTCTCTCTTCGATTCGTCCAGGAAGGCGTAGTGCAGCTGTTTGCGGAGCACGCCGCCGTTTTCTCTGTGGTCATAGGCGAAGGCATAGTCGGCGGCCTTGTTCAGCTCCGCCAGAATGTGCGCTATCGCGGTCTTGTCCCGGAAAAGCGTCTCGTCCTCCTCCGTGACGTAAGTGCGGACGTCATAGTCTATGCAGGCGTCGTAGCCCATCCTGATCCCCACCGGGAGATTCTCGATGGTCTTATTGACGTTGGAAAACTCAAAGGTGCGTTTGCGGACGTCGATAAGTCCGATATAATCTATGATCTCATTCGTCAGGCGCTGATCTATCGCGTCCCTTTTCTTCTTTTGGGTGATGTCCCGCATGAACGAGATCGCTTCCACATCTCCCGTCAGCGGGTTTTTCACCATGCTCACTGAGCCCAGGCCCCAGGATATATTCCTGTCGGAGGGCATAAACGGAAGTTCGGCGCTCAGCTGCGTGTTGCCCCTCTGATATTCCTGCATAAGATTTTCACGGCAGAAGGTCCTGATGAAGCTGTCTCGCGCCTCTCCCGGCACGATCATTTCCGACAAAGAACGGACGAAGCCGCTCATCGTCCCGGATTCCTGCAGCGCAAGATACTGCGGCTGGACGCTCTGGCCGTCTCCGCACCAGTCTCTGGTCAGATTCAGGCGGAAGGAGCCCAGCGTGTCGGGATTGGACTCCATCATCTGTTTGTAGAAAAGGTTGTATTTCTCCTCTTCCTGCCGGCGGGCGGTCACGTTCATGCCGATGCCCAGGGCGCTGGCGGTGCGGCCGTTTTCATCGTATACCATGGTGTAGGTCACGTGTTCGCACCGCGCCTCCTGGCCGGGGCTCGCCTTATACCACACCTCGCAGGACGCTTTTTCCGCGCCGCGGCCTATTTCGTCGTACATGGCGAGAAAGCCCGGGATGGAGTGCTCGTCGAGATACGGCAGCAGCGATTCCGGCACGTTTTCGATCACTCTCGGCAGTCCCAGTTTTCGATGGGAGTATCCCGTGAACGTGTTGTTCGCCATCACGATGCGGTGCCGCTTCACATCGTATTCCCAGACGACGATATTCTGAGTTTCGACGGCGGCCTCGTACATTTTTCTGACTTTTTCCCGCTCCATCTCCGCGTTGATCTCATCGGTTATATCGGACAGGCAGGAGAAATACAGCAGCTCCGTGCCGGACGCCACCGATCTTGAGTCCATCCTGTACCAGCGCCGCTCCTCCGAATCGTCTCTGTGATAGGGAAAATCGATATGTATGGACGTTCCGGCGGCAAGAAGCTCGCCCAATTTTTCCGTCACCCGGGCGCGGTACGGCTGCGGGATCCTCTCCATTGCCAGCTGATCCGCCGAGGCCATCTCGCCCGGCGCGACGCCGTACAGGTCGCCCAGGAGGGGGTTGGAAAGCTTGGCAATGGGCTTTCCGTCCTTCACGCGGAGCATGCTGATGCCGATGGGGATGTTCTGGATGACGGCCTCCAGCTCCTCGCTGTATTTCCGGATCTTTTGTTCGCTCTGGGCCCTGGCGATCGCGCTGCCGAGGGAATAGGCAAACGAAAGCAGCAGATCAGGCGAATAGGCCGTTTTCTCCAGCGGCGGATTGTCCGCCCCGATGAAGCCGATAAGCCTGCCGCCCACTGTGATGGGCGCTTCGATATAGGAGTTTATCCCCTGGGGCGCCATGATGCTGTATTCGTACGGATCCGAATCGCGGATATCGCCGATATTCTTCTGGACGAACACCTCATACCGGCTGAAGGCCTCCAGCCAGCGGTCGATATAATGGATGTCGCCATGCTGGAGCTGCCGGATCTGCGGCTCGATTCCTTCCCGGCAGCATTCGTAAGTATTGCTGAGCGTTTTTCCGCCCTCGTCGATCATGAAAATATAGGTTCTGTCCGCCTGAAAGTAATCCAGCATGATGCGGAGGGAGGAATTTATCCTTTCGTCCGTATCCCCTTCCTCATTGAGGATCTGCGTCGCCTTAAGCTGCAGCTGATGGAGCTGGAGCAGTTCCTTCAGCTCGTTCTGCCCTTTGACCGACTCCGTAATATCCGTGATGTATTGAATAAAGGCGTCCCGCCCGCACCAGTTGAGATACTTTCCCGAGAGGTGCTCCCAGGTTCCGCGCGCAGTATTGAAGCGGTCCTGACTCAGTATCTCGCCGCGCGCCACCGTCTTCATGAAGCAGTTTTCGCACGGGGCGTCCCTGCCTTGGATCATGGCGTAGCACTTCTTCCCCGGCAGTATGCTCTCTCCCGTGTGGCCGGCGTATTCTCTTGCGGCCTTGTTGGCGTACAGGATCTCATAGCTGCGGCAGTCGCAGACATACGCCATGGTCGCGGAATTGTCCACCACGTCTTTGTACAGATCCACTTCGTTGAGATCCGTCCCGTAACTGACGAACAGCACGGGAAAGCCGCCGCGCAGGCCGCAGAAGCACGCGCTGCCGTGGACCCACAGGAACCCCTGCTCCGGCTGGAAAACACGCCAGTAATGATCCATCTGCTTTCCTGTACGGATGCACTCCCGTATCGCGTTCATGAGATCGGGCAGGTCGTCGGGCAGAACGGTATCCGCCGTATTGCGCTCCATGGCGCGCCTGAATTCGTCCTCCTCCATTCCGACGAGGGAATGCAGGGACGGAGACAGGTACAGCGCGGCGATACGATCTCCTATTATCTGATAGATCGCCTTGTTTCCCGGCGTTTTCTCCACAAGGTAACGCAGTTGTTCGTCTGTGAATTCAGAGTTCATACCGTTCTCCACTTCAGATACACCTCCACAGCGGCAGCAGCCGGATTAATATCGCTCAGCCCAGCTTCATCAGCTGCCACAGATCATCGAAAGCGATCTCAGGATCGCTGCCGGCGCTGACAAAGAATCGCGTCATGATATGCGCGGTTTTTTGGGGAGGAACAGGCAGACTGATATGCCCGCTTTCGGTCTCCGCCGATAGAATGTCTTCAAAGATCCCGTCCATCCGCGCCATGCTTTCAAGATAGTAGCCGGCAAACCGGTCCGGCACGACGGGCGTTTTGGCAAACACCGTGCGATAGATCCGTTCGCGGGTGTTGATCTCCCCGAAGATCACCGCGAGCTTGTCATGGAGCGTCAGGCCGGAATCCATCGTCCTGCCGATCTTTTCAAAAAGGGAGCTCCAGCCGAGATCCATAAGCTGATACACCAGATCTTCCTTGTTTTGAAAATAGCAGTAGAACGTGCCGCTGGCCATGCCGCACCGTCTGGTCAGATCTCTTACCCTCAAGCCGGCATACCCGTTTTGAAGCAGCATGGTTTTCCCATGCTTCAGGAGAATTTCCCGTGCGTTTTCGATCTTGTCCGGCATAGCTCCAGCCTCGCTTTGAACCGTGTTCATAGATGTTTACATTATAGTAGCTTTTCTTTGCCATATCAACATAAAACAACTTGAATCGAGAAAAAATCGTCACATTTTGGCCATAATCGCAGATAAGCCGCGCGATCCGGGCAGGGGCGCGGTCCGGGCGGCGGAGGCGCGGCGCCCGGGAACACCCAAAGCCGGCGAAAAAGCCCGGGAACCGTGGCGGTTTCCGGGCTTCGGCGAGATGATCCTTCTCCTGCGCATTGTGTCGGGCGAAGCTTACGGTCTCGCCAACCTTTCCGCCTGCAGGCGGGCGAAGATCCGGTTTCCGGCGGCAAAGGCGGCCCAGCCGATGAGGACGCCCAGGACTATCCCGCCCAGAACATCGCTGGGAAAATGGACGAACAGATACAGCCGCGAGAACGCGATCAGCGCGGCCAGCGGGATGGCCGCCCAGCCGAACCTGCGGTCCGTCATCGTCAGCACCGAGGCACCGACCGCAGAGGATAGGGCGTGTCCCGAGGGGAAGGAATAGTCCGCGGGACATGCCGTCAGGAGCTGCACGCCGGGCTCCAGCCAGCACGGCCGCGGCCGCGCGGCCAGATGTTTCAGGACGACGTTCCCGGTCAGGACGCCCAGCGCCAGCCCGGCAAGTAAGATCAATCCGTATCTGCGGTATTTTTTTACGCATATCAGCGCCAGGGCGGCCAGGATCCATATCGCGCCGCCGTCGCCGAGGAGCGAGATCTCCGGCATGAGGAAATCCAGGAAGCCGCAGGTCAATGAGCTGTGTATCCAGTGCAGGACGGTCCAGTCAATGCTCATTTTTCATTTTCTCCCGTTTCATACGCATGCCGCCGGGTCTCCGGCGGCGATTTTCGTCCGCAGCAGCTCCAGACCGAGCAGCACGGCTATACCCGCGGCGAACCCGACGATATCGAAGGTGGCCGCGCTGAGCGCCGGCACCGGCACGGAGAGCGTGGTCGGACCGAGCACGATGGCGTAAAGCGACCCCAGCATCAGACCAAGTATGAGATATACCATGGCGCTGCGGTGCTTTCTCAGCGCGCTGCGTATAACATGGATAGAGGCCGCCACGCCCGCAAAAACGCCGAGAGCGAGGGCCAGCAGGCCCGGCAGCACCGCAAAATTCAGCCCCATGAACTGCTTCAGGGCCTGGATGGCGGGCAGGTAGACACCCGCGATCAGCAGCACGGTGGAGCCCGAGATGCCCGGCAGCACCATGGCGGCTATCGCCACCATGCCGGACAGGAAAATATATACGAAATGCAGCGGCCGGAGCTGCAGGAAATCGAGAGAGCCCAGCACGCCGGAGCCGGACCGCAGCAGCGCGAGGGCAGCGACCAGCGCCGCGCCGCAGACGGCGAACGGCAGGTTCTTCCACTTCCCGCGCAGCGCGGTCTTTTCGGCGGAGATAATGAACGGTATCGAGGCGGCGGTGAGGCCGAGGAAAACCGAGCTCATAAAATAGATCTTTCTGGCAAACAGGTTGGACAGCAGCAGCACGCAGACGCCCATGCCCACGCACCAGCCCAGCCCAAGCTTCGCCAGGTAGCCGCCCGCCTGTCTGCGTCTGCCGGCGTCCCTTCCGAACAGATTGTGCAGAGCGTCTATGAAGCGGTCGTAGAAGCCGAGAATGAACGCTATGGTGCCGCCGGACACTCCTGGCACGCTGTCTGCGACGGCCATGCACAGTCCGTCGATCGCTGTCTCGATCATGGTCTTATCCTTCTTCTGCATGACGGGGCTCACACCGCTATGGGACGATAGTCGAAGCCGACGACCTCGCCGGTTCTGGCGTTTATAAAGCAGCAGTACGACATGTCTTCCGTGGAGTATTCGAGCTGGTAGAGGCTTTGCGGGGCTTTCTCGTGCAGCGTCTGCAGCGAAAACGCCGCTCCGCCTATTCCGGCTTCCTTCAGGGCTATGCGCCGGGTCTCCGCCTGGCCGATGTAATCGGAACGATTCATATGCGTGCTCCTTTCTTTTGCTGAGCAAAGCATAGGCCCATGGGATAAAGCGCTATTAAAATTTAATAAACTGGGGATAAACTGCCCGGCATTGCCGGCCGGCCGCCTATTTTACCAGGCATTGCTTGAAATTTTCATTATGGACCGCGGCACGGCTTCGCATCGTTTCGTCCGTACCGCGCACCTGCGTAGCCGTGCGCAGAGCATAATTAAAGCCAGAGCCGGGCATGCCCGGTTCTGGCTTTTCTGTGGTGAACTCAGCGGTATCTCTGAGCTTTTCATACATATATGATGTCCGAAATATAGGACAGCTTGTCCAGCGTCATGCTCTCCCCCTGCGTGGTTATCAGCGCGTTGCAGGACTTGAGTGACACTATCCTGGCGACGGACTTTTTGCCCAGCTTGGTGGAATCGCTGAGCACAAATTTCTGTTTTGCGTTGGATATGATCGCGTTCTCGACCGTAGCCACCGACAAATTGTCGCTGTAAACGGCGCCGTCGTCGTCAATGGCGTCGCAGCTGATAAACGCATAGTCCACCTTTAGGCCGCGGAAGAAGTCGCAGGCTTCGGTGCCGATCACCGTGCCGGTGGAGCTGCGGATTATGCCGCCGCATATATGTACCTCCATCGCAGCGCAGCGGGCAAGATAATCCGCCGTCTGCATGGAGTCCGTATATATGACGCAGCCGTGCAGGTCGTCCAGAAGGCAGCCCAGGTCGTATATCGTGGTGCCGCTGCCCAGGGATATGGAACAGCCGTCCTTTATCATCAGCCGAGCCTTGGCCGCGATGCTGCGTTTTTCAGCCACGCTTTTATGCAGCTTGCTGTCAAAGGTCTCGTCGGGAAAGGGATTGACCGACATCACTCCGCCGTATGTCCTTATGACGAGTTTGTTATCCTGCATTTCCGCCAGCTGTTTGCGGAGCGTGGATACCGACACTCCCAGAAGCTGGCTGAGATCGCTGACGGACATTTCGCCGCGGCTTTCAAGTATGCTGATTATCCGCTGCTCCCTGGATTCCGTTTTCATTCGGCCATCACCCCTTTATATTATATTGTTCCTATAATGTGCCGTAATAAAGATATATGCAATAATTATAGCACTTTGCATTCGTCCTTTCACTATTTTTTTGCGGCGTCGCCGCGGCTTTCGCTGTGACATATGTAGAAAATATCGGCGTAAAGCCAGCAATTTTTACAAAAATTTTCAAGCGTTTTGCACGGAGAAAAACATTTCCTGCGCGAAACAGCGGATTATTAAACATTTCAGCTAATTTTTTTCCGGAGCCGAAAACCGCGGCGTTGACTTTGGCTCCGGAAAAAATTATTCTAAAGCCAAGCGCATGACCGTGCGGGATATGGCGCGCATATCGGCCAACAGCCGGGAAAGAGAGGATTCTTTAGCCATGATAATGGATTGCGGAAAATATGTGGGCAAGTGCGAATGCGGCAGAGAGCATACGCTCGAGACCAAAAAGGTCGTGGTGGAATACAACGCTTTCGCAAATTTCGAGCGTTATATGGAAGAAACGGGGCTTACCGGCCGCCGCGCAGTAATTTACGACAGCAACACCTATAACAATCCCTGGATCAAGCACATCAGGGCCGACCAGGAGATCGTCCTGAACGCGGAGGGACTGCACTCCGAAAAGGGCGCGATAGAGGACATGATGACAAAGCTGGACCGGCCAGAGGTCATCGTGGCGGTGGGCTCCGGCACTATAATGGATTTCGGACGCTATCCGGCGTTCAAGCTGGGCATACCCTTCGCCGCCATACCCACCCTTTCCAGCGCGGACGGCTATACCGCAAACATCTGCTCAATAATTATCGACGGGCAGAAGAAGTCCATACCGATGGTGGCGCCGACGCTGGTGGTAACTGATCTGGACGTGATAGCCCATGCGCCCATGTTTTTGACGGTGAGCGGCGTCAGCGATATTCTGGCCAAATATATATCCCTGGCCGACTGGAAGATGGCAACGCTGGTATCCGGTGAGTACTACTGCCCGATGGTGGCGCAGCTCTCCCAGGAGGCGCTGAACACCATGCGCCGGGCCGCCGACGGGCTGGCCGCAGGCGAGGCGCCGGACTTTGAGGCCATGACCATGGCGCAGATGATGAGCGGTCTCACCATGCAGCTTCTGAACCACAGCCGCGCGGCGTCGGGCGCCGAGCATCTGATGGCGCATCTTGTGGAGATGAAGCCGCCGCGCTTCGAGGGAGCCCACGGAATGCACGGCCAGTGCGTGGGTGTGGGCACCTATCTGTGCGCGAAGGAATACCACCGGCTGGCTTCCCTGCCCACGCCGAAGGCCAGAGCCTTCCAGCCGATCACCAGAGAGTGGGCAGAGGAAAAGTTCGGTCCTCTTGCGGACGGGATAATGAAGGAAAACGAAAACGATGTACTCGGCACCTTCGACCCCCAGAACATCGTGGACAACTGGGACGGAATACGGGAGATCATTTCGGAGATACCGCCGGCGGAGGAGCTGGCCGCGCTGTACGACAAGATCGACGCCGTATATAAGCCGGAACAGATAGGTATCGACCCCACCCTGTCGGAGGATATGCTCACAGTTTCCGCGGCCATCCGCAACCGCCTGACTCTCATACGCATGCGCCGCGTTCTGGACTTCGGCCGCTGAGTCGCCTGGCTTCTCCTGTGAAGCCTTCGGCAGCCCCGGCTTTTATAGTTTCGCGGCAAAAAATACGGAGCGCCCCGGCGGCGCTCCGTATTTTTTGCCGTCATTGATATTTTCGTAACAATATTTGCGGGAAACTGCCGAAAATCGGCCGTAAACCGTTATTTTTTTGACAAAATCGTGCAAATAACGGTAGAGAAATCTTGCGCTTTTATTTGTGACATTTGCGCAAAACACATAGGACGATCACGCAAATCAAACTTCAAAATGCGCGAACCGTCCGGCGCGCCGGAAAAGCGATTTTTTCGCGCAAAATCCACCGGATTTTGCGCTGGTTTGACTCGTTGACTTTGAGTAAAAATCGAAATATTTTTATTGCATGAGAAGGCGCCGACGCGCAGTTTCAAACAATTTTTTCGGAAAAGGAGAAAAATATGAAACCCGATATCGTAGTTATGCTTACCCATCATGATGTGACGGTGAAGAACGCCAAAGAGGTGTTTGAGCAGTGCAGCGATCTGCCCGTGAAGCACTGGGGCTTCAAAAACGTGGGCCTGCCCAAGGATCAGATGAAGGAGCTCGCGTCCGAGATGAAGGCGGCCGGCAAGGAGACATTTCTTGAGGTCGTGACCTACGACGAGGCCTCCTGCCTGGACGGAGCCCAGACTGCCATTGACTGCGGATTTGACTATCTCATGGGCACCATCTATTATGATTCCGTTGCCAAGCTGCTGCGGGACAACAACATGGAATACCTTCCCTTCGTGGGCAAGGTTTCCGGCAGCCCCAGCATCCTCGAGGGCAGCAATGAGGAGATAATCGCCCAGGCTAAGGGCCTGATGGCGAAGGGCATCAAGGGCTTCGACATCCTGGCTTACCGCCATGTGGTGGACGGAGAGAAGCTCGCCCGCGAATTCTGCGCGGCGGTGGACGCCAAAATATGCGTGGCCGGCAGCATCAACAGCTATGCCCGCATAGACACCATGTTCGACATCGGCCCCTGGACCTTTACCATGGGCTCGGCCCTGTTTGAAAAGAAATTTGTTCCCGACGGCAGCTTCCGCGAAAATCTTAAGGCCGTGGCGGAGTACATGGCTAAAAAATAAGGTATATAATTGGAAGGGAGGAAAAAAAGGTGGAAGAAAACAAACTTAAAAAAGCGCTGACTCCTGCCGGCATATGGGCCGTGGCAGTGGGCGCGGTCATTTCCGGCAACTACTACGGCTGGAACTATATATTTTCCGATACCAATTTCACCGGCGCCCTGATAGCAATGGCCATCGCCTGCCTGTTTTACATCCCGTTCGCGTTCATGTACGCCGAACTCGCCACCGCCATCCCCAGCTCCGCCGGTCCGGCCGCCTACACTGAAAAGGCCTTCGGCCGCGGCGCGGGCTTCTTCGCGGGCTTCAGCTATCTGGTGGAGTCACTGTTCTGCACCCCCGGCATCTGCATCGCCGTGGGCGCGTACGTCCACACCCTGTTCCCGGCGGTTCCCGCCGTTGTGGCCTCCGTGGTGACGTACCTCATCTTCCTGTGGATCAACTGCCGCGGCATAGAGGCCGGACAGACCGTCGGACTTATCGTCACCATTATCGGCGTCCTCGGCTGCGCGCTGTTTGCCGGCGTCGGCCTTCCCCACGCGGACTTCAGCCTGCTGGGCAAGATGGGCGACCTCGGCGGCGTAAAGGGCGTCTTTGTCGCCATTCCTTACGCGGTGTGGTTCTTCCTGGCGTTTGAAGCCGGAGGCATGGGCGCCGAGGAATGCAAGAATCCGTCCAAGGATATCCCCAAGGCCTTTATCATCGCCATCGCCACCCTGTTCCTGTGCGGCATGATGATGCTCTTCACCACCGCCGGCGTTCTCCCCAAGGAGGAGATACTCAAGAACGACGCCCCCGTGGCAAACGTCATCAACCATATCTTCGGCGAGGGCAGCACCATGGGCATCCTGTTCATCATAATCGCCATGATCGGCCTTGTGGCCTCCCTCAACGGCATCATCATCGGCCAGTCCCGCCAGACCTACGCTCTGGCCCGCTGCAAGTGCCTGCCCGGCTACCTGGGCAAGCTGGATAAGAACGGCACCCCCATCAACGCGCTGCTCACCACCAGCGTCATCGGCATTGCCTTCACCATCATCGGCTCTGTCAGCGTCATCGTGGTCATCGCCAACATGGGCTCCGCCTTCATGGCGCTGTGCTGCTTCGCGTCCTGGATAAAGCTGTCCAAATCCAATCCCGACATGCACCGCCCCTACGTCTGCAAAAAGTGGATCGGCTATCTGGGCATTCCCTTCTGCCTGATCGTGGCTTTCTGCTCCCTGTACAGCGCCGTCACCTCCGGGCTGCTGTTCTACTTCGCCGTGGGCTTTTTCGCGATCGCCATCATCTATTACGCGACCGTCTGCCGGAAAAAGAACGGCACCTTCCTGGTGGAACCCGAGGATCAGTGAGCATCCCGGCATAAGGATCGTTTGACCGCCGTCAAGGCATCGCCTCCAGGCGGTGCCTTGACGCGCATGAAAGGTATGAAAAAAGGAGTAACAATATGAGCTATGTTATAGGCGTGGATCTTGGTACCCAGTCTCTGAAGGGCCTGCTGGTGGATCCGCAGGGCAAGATCGTCGCGGAGGCCAGCTGCGCCCACGACCCCATATATCCGTCCCCCGGATGGGCGGAGCAGCCGGTGGTGGATTATCTGCATTCTTTCACGGAAGTGGTGCGCCGACTCGTATCCGACAGCGGCGTCTCCCCGGACAAGATCGGCACCATCGGCATGGACGCCATCAACGACTCCGTCATCGCGGTGGACGGCAACGGCAATCCGCTTATGAACTGCATCATCTGGATGGACCGCAGAGCCGAGGCGGAGACCGCCGAGGTGGCTCAGCGCGTCAGCCCCGACCATGTATTTGAGGTCACGGGCCTCAACCTGGATTCTTCCCACACGGCGGCGAAAATGCTGTGGATAAAGAAGAACCGGCCCGAGATATTTGCAAAATCAAGCCACATCCTCAATGTCGACAGCTTCGTGGTGAGCTGGCTCACCGGCCAGTACGCCGTGGACTATGCCCAGGCCTCCGCCTCGATGCTGTATAACGTGGCCAACAAGTGCTGGGATCCGGAGATGTGCGCGGCCTTCGGCCTGGACCCCGCGCTGCTGGGGCCCATCAACAAGGCCGAGTCCGTCGTGGGCACGCTCTCCGACAGCGCTGCCCGTCTGCTGGGTCTCACCAACAAAACCAAGGTCATCGTTGGTACCGGCGACGAGCACAGCGCCTGCCTGGGCTCCGGCCTTGTAAAGCCCGGCATGGTCTGCGACATCACCGGCACGGCGGAGCCCGTTGCCGGCACCTCCGCAAAGCCCGTATTCGACAACAAGGGGCATTTGGTGGAGACCCACCATTCGGCGGATTCCAGACTCTGGCTGGTGGAGAATCCCGGCTTCGTTTCCGGCGGCTCCACAAGGTGGTACAAGGACACCATCCTCAAGACCTCCAGCTACGATCTGATGAACGAGCAGGCCATGAGGGCCCCTATCGGCTCCAACGGCCTCATCTTCCTGCCGTGCATGTCCGGCGCCATGACGCCGACCTGGAACGGCGCGGCACGGGGCACCTTCACCGGCCTGTCCCTGAGCCACACTCTGGACGACATGTCGAGAGCCGTGTTCGAGGGCATCTCCTTCGGTCTGCGGGACAACGTGGACCGCTTTGAGGAGATAGGCATGGACTGCTCCAGCGTCCGCATAGTGGGCGGCAGCACCAAGTCGCCCTTCTGGTGCCAGATGAAGGCGGACGTTCTGGGCAAGCCCCTTGTGGCCACCAAGAACCCCGAGGGCGCGGCCATAGGCGCGGCCATGCTGGCCTCCGTGGCGGAGGGCAATTTCAAGGATCTGGACGAGGCCGCTGAGGCCATGGTGGAGCTGGGCGCGACTTATGAGCCCGACCCAGCCAAGAAGGCCGCCTACGACGAGGCCTATCAGCGCTATCTGGACACCTACTATGCCCTGGAGCCCGTATTCAATAAACATTATAAAGGAGAATGATAAATCATGGTTGATCCTCGTTTGGTCAGAGCGGACGCTACCAGGCTCGACGAACTGCGCGGCATTCTGGCGCAGCAGGAGGGCTCGGAGATACTTCGCCCGATAGAAATGAAGGACATCTTTATCGGTCACGGCGCGATCACAAACGTCGTCGGAGCGGTCAGATCCCTGACTCCGGGCAAGAAGGTCCTCATGGTGACCGGTCCCACGGACATCATGAGCAAGGGACGCAATGTCAAAGAGGAAGTATTCGCACTGCTGAAGAAGGATTTCGACGTGGAATGGCTGAAGATCAGCGAGGGCGAGGGCAAGCTCATACATACCACCCCGGAAAACTCCGCCAAGATAGAGGCTCGGCTCGGCGGAGTGGACTGCGTCGTGGGCGTGGGCAGCGGCACCCTGTGCGATCTGTGCAAGCGGGCCACCTTCCATATCAACGAGGAAAATCCCCTGCCGCTGGTGATAGTCCAGACCGCCTTGTCCGTCAACGCTTTTTCGGACGGCGTCTCCGTCATGCTCATCAACGGCGTCAAGCGCACGATACACTCCCACTATCCCTCCATCCTCATCGTGGATCTGGATGTGATAACCGACGCCCCGCCGGAAATGAACGTCAGCGGCTACGGCGACCTTATCGCCACCTGGACCGCCCCGGTGGACTGGTATCTGGCCAACGTCCTGGGCATGGGCGACAATTTCCACACCGCGCCCTCGGACATGATACGCACCCAGTGCGACGAGCTGCTGGAGAATTCCCCCAAGCTCAAGGCGGCCGACCCCAAGGTGATAGGCGACCTGGCGAACGTGCTCACTCTCAGCGGCCTGTCCATGGGCATCGCGGGCGAATCCTGCCCGGCCTCCGGTTCTGAGCACGTCATGAGCCACCTCATCGACATGGCCTCCGGCGTGCGGCACACCGGCATCTGCTATCACGGCACGCAGGTGGCCGTGTCCGGCATAATCTCGTGCATCATCTGGGACTACCTGCTCAACGAATTCGACCCGAAGAGCGTGGATCTGTCCGGGGCCTATCCCACCGCCGAGGTGATGGAGGGCCGGGTCAAGGCGGCCTTCGACTGGCTGGACAACGACCATTCCGCGGCCAACGAGTGCTGGGCGGACTACAGGATCAAGCTTACCCGCTGGCACGCCCACAAGGCGGAGCTCACTGCCTTCCTTGCCGATTTCGACGCCTTCAAGGCCCATGTCTCCGGCTGGGTCAGGAAGCCCGAGTACATCGCCAAATGCATGCACGAGGCCGGCGCCCCCACCCGGTACAGTCAGCTCAACTACCCCGTGGACGCCAAGACGGTCCGCTGGGCCATCAACAACTGCTGCCTCATGCGCAACAGATTTTCCGTCATCGACCTGCTGTATTTCTCCGGAATCTGGGACGAGAAATTCGTGGATATGCTCCTGGAGCGCGCGGATAAGCTGGACGCCGGTCTGTAACGGGAAAGCTCTCTTCACAATAAAATCAGGGAACAGCGGCGCGGTATTCCCGCCCCGCTGTTCCTTTTTCGTTTTTTATATCAGCGCGCATGGAAAACAACAAATGCCCCGTCAGCGCAGCTGTCTTGCGTACTCGAATGCCGGCAGCGTCGAATCGATTATGTACCCGCCCTTCACGGCGTCGCCCGCGACGTATAGGCGTTCATATTTGCCCTTCAGCTGGTTCTGCAGATCTCCCACCGGCTTAACTCCCAGAGACAGCACCACGCGCCCGCCGGCATAGAATTCAGTTTTTTCGGATATGAGATCCTCCGCCACTATGCCGTCCGGCCGTATCTCCAGCAGTTTTTTCGACGTGTAAAACTTTGTCCCGGCTTTTTCCAGCTTCGGCACCACGTCCCGCACGTTCTGGAACCACGCGCCCGGCGCCAGCTGTGGGGCCATTTCGAATACTTTGACCCGGCAGCCGTTTTCCGTGAGCAGATGTGCGGTCTCCAGGCCGGAAAGCCCGGAGCCGATCAAAAGCACGTCCTCGTTCTTTATCGATGTCTTTCCGCTGAGCACCTCGGTTATGGTGCAGACGTTGGCGCCGCCGGCGCCGGGTATTCCCGGGCGTATCGACGCCGCGCCGGTGGTGATGAACACCGCGTATGGCCTGTAACCGTCGATGATCTCCGGCGTGGCCTCCGTATTGAAGACGAACTTCGCCCCCGCCTGCACCGCGGCGCGGTAGAGATCATGGGTCGGCCACTCGTATTTCTCCTTGTGGGGCGGCTTGTCCGCCAGATTGAGCTGACCGCCCGGGATCCCGGACTTTTCAAGGACAGTCACGTCAAAGCCGCGCAAAGCCAGCTCCCGCGCCGCGGTCATGCCGCCGGGGCCGGCGCCCGCGACCACTACGACCCGGCCTCCGCCGTTTTTGTCGCCGGCCGCCGGATACTCATACTCGTGGCAGGCGCGGGGATTCAGCGCGCACCGCGCGGTCCCGCCGCCGGGGGTGTTTTTCATCTGCTGCATCTTGCAGGTCTGGCAGGCGATGCAGCGGATAATGTCCTCGCTGCGTCCCTCCTGCGCTTTTTTCACCCACAGCGGATCGGCCACAAGCGGTCTGGCCAGTCCTATAAAGTCCATGCTGCCGTTTTCCAGCAGCTCTTCCGCCTGCTCCGGCGTGCGTATCATGCCCACGGATATGACAGGTATGCTCACAGCCTCCCTGACCGCTTTCGCCAGGTAGGTGCGCCAGCCCAAGGGATAGGTCGTGGGCTCCATCAGATGGTTCAGCGTCTCGTAGGTGCCGCAGGAGACGTCAATGGCGTCCGCGCCGCATCTTTCCACGATCTTTGCGATCTCCACGCCTTCCCTCAGCTCCAGGCCCATGCCGGGTATGCCTATGTCCCGGTAGAACTCGTCCACGTTCAGCCGGACGAGCAGGGGGAAATCCTTTCCCACCTTGTCGCGTACCTGCTCAATTATTTCTCTGAGAAACCGCGTCCTGTTTTCCAGACTGCCGCCGTATTCGTCCGTGCGCCGGTTGGTGTAGGGGCTGAAAAATTCGGAGATGAGATAACCGTGGGCCGCGTGGAGCTCCACGCCGTCCGCCCCCGCCTTTTTAACTCTTTCCGCCGCTTCGGCAAACTGCCGCTCCAGCCGCCTGATGTCCTTCACGGTCATCGCCCTGACCGGCTGGCCCTTTATCGCCGTATCTCCCAGATACAGCGGCACCGCGCTGGGCGCCAGGTTGTACTTCATAAAGTGCTTTGCGAGAGTCGTCATGGGCGGCCTGCACATATCCTCCGTGCTTGTGCTGCCCAGCATTTTCAGGCTTTTGTCCCAGGACGAGGGCACAAGCCGTCCCAGACCTTCGATAAGGGGAGCCATGTTCGCATAAGCGCAGAAGTTCTGCCGCCCCGGGTGGTGGAGCTGCACCACCATTTTGGAGCCCCCGGCGTGTACTTCGTCCACGAGCCTTGCGAGAGACGGTATATATCTGTCGTTTGCCATGGAAAGCTGGGTTGGGGCTACGGCGCCGTCCGAGTCGTTTACGCGGGTAACGGCGGTTATGAGCAGCCCCGCGCCGCCTCTGGCCCTCTCGCCGAAATAAGCCCGGTCGCGTTCTCCGGAAAAGCCGCCGGGGTCCCCGGTCATCACGCCGATGCCGGTCATTACGACCCGGTTCTTAAGCGTCATCGCGCCGATTTTGCCTTCGCTGAATAATCGTTCGTACGCCATGGTATCGACCTCCTTTTTCGGTAAATATATCAAGCCGGCACTGGACTGTAAATGGGACGGGATGGTATAATGTCTCAAAAAGGGTACAGTATCTAATTTTGACGAAAAAAAGAGGCGGACAGCATGGCAAGATACGCTGAGGAATACACAGCCATGGTATTTCGCGAGCTTGCTTCCGAAATGCCCGTGGATCAGATACGGGTCGGCGACCTCATAGAGAAAGGGAAGATAAACCGCAAGACCTTCTATTATCACTTTCACGGCATAGAGGATCTTATCGAATGGATCGTCGTCAAGGGTATCGATTCTCTTCCGCTTTCCGGCGCGGACAGCTTCAACTGGAAGGACAAAATGCTGCTCCTGCTGGATCTGATGGAAAGAAACAGGGCATTTCTGTCGGCGGTGTATGTCTCCCGATACATGCCCTCGGTGAAAAGGCGGGTCGAAGACAAATTCCGCCGATATATCAGGGTCTTCGTCGACAATTGCGCGGCGGTATATGGGCAGCGAGCGGGGGCGCCGGCGGAGCTTACGGAAAGGGAGCTGGAATACATCACCGACTATTACCTGATGGGGGTGATGTCGCTGCTGGGAGAGTGGCTGGGCTCCGGATGCCAGGAATCCGGCAGCGATTTCATTGAGATAGTCGATAACCTAACAAAAAATACGATCTTCAACGTCATAGACGCTTTCGTGAAAAGCAGGGTACCCGGAAGCGCGCCGGGAAGCTCCATACAGTGAAGCGGCGCCTTCGGGAGCTGCTCCTCCGAGGCGGAAAAAAGATTGGGAAGACGGCGCCTGTGCGCCGTCTTCCCTTCGGTTTTTCTGTTTTCGGCCGATCGTGCGCTTTTGGTTGCCTCAGGGGCTTGTCTCATCGCAGTCGGCGCCCTCGCAGGGCGCAATATTGAGAAAGAGCTTTCCGTTATCTTCCGCGAGCAGTCCTTCCTTTTTCAATCGGCTCCACTCGGCGGAAAGCCCGGTGCGATCCACGAACAGATAATCCGCAAGCTCCTGCCGGCGAAACGGGATGGTGAATGGATTGCCGCCGGCGATCCGCATCTGTTCCGAAAGATATGACAGAAGTTTGCGTCTGGTCGTCCTTCCGGACAGGTGGATCATTTTTCTGTTGATGGCCACATATTTATCGGCAAGAATGTGCACCAGATTCTCCATCAGCCGCCGGTGCTGGGGGCACGCCTTGCTGCACGTATGCAGGATAAGCTCGATGGGGATCAGCGCGACCGTGCTGTCCGCTTCGGCGGCGACGGTTACAGGCATGGCCTGCTGCGTTGAACAGGAAAAAGCGTCGCAGAAAAGCTGTCCCGGAACAAAAGAGCCGATGATGCTTCGGCCGCCGACGGCGTCCTCATAGATCGTGTTGACGTGCCCGGAAAGCACGATACCCAGCCTGTCCGCCGCGGAACCGGCGGACATTATCCGCTGTCCCTTGGTATAGCTCTTTTTTTGCGCCTGTAGGCACTCCAGCAGGGGAAGCATCTCGTCCGGCCTTATGCCCTGGAAAAGAGGATTGTTCAATAATAATTCCATGGATCGGATCACATTTTATTCCTCCCCGTCGAAAATTCTACATACTGATTGTTTGGATGGTATTACAATCTACCCAAATCGTCAAGCACTTTCAGAGAAGAAGCGGGCGGCCCCAGGCGGCCGAAGAAAGGAGCCCTACATGAATACCAGACAGCTGCATACCGAAATGAAAAGCAGAGGAAGCGCCGACGTGACCTATCTCGGCCGCGCCGTGGACGAAATGATCTTTCGCTTTATGGATGAGAACAAGATCCCCGGCCTGACCCTCGCCATCGTGCAGGCGCCTTACATTCCCCGCGTCGTGGGCTACGGCGTGTCCGACGAGAAGCAGCGGCGGCTTGCCACTGCCAACACCATGTGGCCCGTCGGGCCCATCTCACAGGCATTTGCGGCGGTTGCTCTGATGCAGCTGTTTGAAAGAGGGCTCCTGAAGCTGGATGAGCCGGTGGGAAGCTACATCCCCGAGCTGCCCGGAGCCTGGCGGCCGATCCCCGTGGCCGCGCTGCTGCGGCACGCGTCCGGTCTGCCGGACTACAGGAACGCCGGCGGTTGGCGCTTCGATCAGGACTACACCTTTGCGCAGCTTCTCGCTCTGGCCGGCACTGAGCCTCCGGCCTTTGAGCCGGGCACCGCAGTCGCTCAGAGCGCCACCAATTTTCTGCTCATCACTGAGATCGTGGAGCGGGTCAGCGGGCAGAGCTACCGCGATTTTGTAAGGGAAAACCAGATCGATTTCCTGAATCTGCGGCACACCGCTTTCGCGGAGGATCTGCCCTCCTTCTTCGCGGAGGATGTCTCCCGGACAGATAATATACATCAGCTCTTCAAGACGGACGGACGTTATATCGACCCCATCGAACCGGCGCAGAGCTACGGCGCGGACGGCGCCGCCGTGCCGCGGGCAGCCTCCGGCGCCCTCCGGGGATTTTCCGACGTATGGGCTTCGGCCCAGGATATCTCCTTCTGGGACATCGGCCTCGCGGGCGGCGTGCTCATCCGCGAACAGGAAAACCGCGCCCTGGTCTACGCGCCGTGGAAGCTGCCGGACGGCGAGACCGCCCCCGCCGTGGCCGGGTGGCAGTTCTACCGCCATCGCGGCCTGATGGACATCAAGGGCTCGCTGCCCGGATACTCCTGCTTTCTCAGCCGCTTCACCCATCCCGAGGAGCTCGTGTGCGTGACGCTGCTGGCCAACAGGGAGGGCGTGGACTTCACCAATCTCGGCCGCCGCATCGCCGGCGCCTTCGGCGATCTGCTCTCCACCAACTACGACGACAACCGGCTCTTCCTCTATGAGAGCCAGTTTTCAGCGGCAAAGACCGTTCAGCGTCTGGAGGCGGAGCTATCCCGCCGCGGCATCCCCCTCTTCGCCGAATTCGATCACGCGGAAAACGCGCGGCAGGCCGGTCTGGAGCTCCGTCCCACCACCGTGCTGGTGTTCGGCTCGCCGGAGGTCGGCACCGGACTGATGCAGCAGGACCAGAGCATTTCCCTGGAGCTCCCTCTGCGTATCTCCGTGTGGGAGGACGAGACCGGGAGCACCTGGCTGGCATTCGCGAGGACGGAAAACACGGCCGACGTGTACGGCCTCGCCGGCGATCCGACCCTCGCCGCCATGCAGAAGCTGCTGGAGAGTCTCGTCGTCAGGGCGGGCAGTATTTACTGAACCGCGAAAGCGGCCCGGCGGAGGCCGGCTCCGCGGTCCCAAAATATTGGGTGCCGATCTGATTATCAGCCGCTTTTGTTTTTGGCGGCGGCAAGGAACTGCTTTGTTGCGCGATTTGGCCGGTTTGCGTACATCAGTCCGTAAGGCATGGTGTAACCCGCCGCCAGAGGAATTGTGACGAGGTTGGGGTGGATGTCGGCGTAGACCCGCTGGGTGATCAGGACGTAGGGATTGACCTCGCACAGCATGAAGGTGTCCTCGCCGTAGTAATTGGAGTCGATTATCTGTACGGTCGGGTAGCGCTGGACGACCTCGCTGCGGAAAGCGTCCATTTCCACCGAAATACCGGCGATGGGCATGACCAGGTATTCGCCGTTCAGGTCTTCCAGCGTCAGCTCCTTCATCCCGGCCAGACGGTGGCTTTTCGCCACGGCGCAGCAAAACGGCGTGCGCATCAGCTCCAGAAATCCGCAGGAATCCTTCTGCGCGATGGTGCAGTACACGCCTTCCCGAATATCATACTTCACGCCGAGGACAGCGTCGCCGGCGTCGTATTCCCGCGTCTCCGGCAAGGGCAGGATCTCGATCTTCAGATCGGGATTCTGCCCGTTTATTTTTGTCCAGATGTCCGGCAGCAGGCGGCATTTGTAGAGCAGGGATGTCCCGATGCGCACCGTGGTCTGGCCGGACTGCTCGATCTGGCGCGCTTTGCTCACGGCGTCCTTGGACAGACGGATGACGGTTTTCGCATCCTCCAGCAGAGAGCTCCCTGCGGGCGTCAGATGCACGCCGCGGTTGCTGCGCTCAAACAGGCGCACGCCGCATTCGCCCTCCAGAAGATTGATCTGCTGGATGACGGCCGGAGCTGATATAAACAAGGCCTCCGCCGCTTTTCCAAAGCTGCCCTTTTCCGCCACTTTCAAAAAGGTGTCCAGCTGATGATTGTACATACCGCGCCTCCTGTGTAAAGTCTATCCTTTATGCCATGATAACAGATCGGAACTTCCGAAGCAAGAAAAACCGTTCTATACTGGGCACATAACGAAACGCAGGAGGAACGATGATGAAAAAACTTGGTTTTGGCTGTATGCGGCTGCCCACCCTCGGTGAGAACAGCAAGGTGGATATTCCTCAGTTTTCCAGCATGGTAGATGAATTCCTTGCCCACGGCTTTACCTATTTCGATACGTCCTATGTCTATCACGGCGGAAAGAGCGAGGACGCGCTGCGGCAGGCGCTGGTGGAGCGGCACCCCCGGGGGAGCTTTACTATCACCACCAAGCTGCCGGTGTTTCTGCTGAAAGAACGCGCCGACACCCGCCGCTTTTTTGCGGAGCAGCTCAAAAGGCTCGGCACCGACTATGTGGACTACTACTGGCTCCACGCGCTGAACGCGGCGAGCTATGAAAACGCCGTGCGTCTGGGCGTTTTCGAGGAAGTTGCACAGCTCAAAAAAGAGGGCAAAATCCGCCATCTGGGCTTTTCCTTCCACGACAGCGCCGCGGTGCTGGACCGCATTCTGACCGAACACCCGGAGATGGAGTATGTCCAGCTTCAGCTCAACTATTTCGACTGGGACAGCGAGAGCGTGCAGTCCGGGGCCTGCTATGAGGCGGCAAAGCGGCATCATAAGCCGGTCATCGTCATGGAACCGGTGAAGGGCGGCGTGCTGGCCGACGTGCCGCAGCCCATCCAGGCGCTGTTCCGTCAGAAACAGCCGAAGCTCTCCGACGCCTCCTGGGCCATCCGCTTCGCGGCCAGCCTCGACAATGTGATGATGGTGCTCTCCGGCATGTCGAATTTGGAGCAGCTGGAGGACAACGCCTCCTACATGGAGCATTTTGTGCCGCTGGACGAGGAAGAAAAGCGCATCCTTGCCGAGGCGGTTCGCATCTTCGACGAGCAAAAGGCGGTGGACTGCACGGCCTGCGGCAAATGCCTGCCCGTGTGCCCGGAGCACATCCCCATCCCGGACTATTTCAGCATGTACAACGACCACTGCCGCATGAACAAGAACACCAACGGCATGGTCTACTACGCGGCCTTCCCGCAGGGAACCGGCAAGGCGTCCGCCTGCACGCTCTGCGGCAGGTGCGAAACTGTCTGCCCGCAGAAGCTGCCCGTCGCCAGGCTGATGGGCGAGGTCAGGACCTCCTTTGAGTGGTCGATGGTATGAAGGAGGAAATTCAAATGGAACAAGCCGATATCACAATAAATATCGCTGCCCGGCGCTTTCAAACCGGCGGACAGAAATGACGGAACAAACTCGAAAACCACAAAAGCGCGAGATCAATATGCTGGAGGGCTCCCTCTGGGACAAGATCCTGATCTACGCTTTTCCGCTGGCGGCCACGGGGATTCTGCAGCAGCTCTTCAACGCGGCGGACATCGCCGTGGTGGGCCGGTTCACCGGCAGCATGGCCTCCCTCTGCATGGCGGCGGTGGGCGCGAACACGCCCATCGTCGGCCTTATCGTGAACCTGTTCGTCGGCATCTCCATGGGCAGTAATGTGGTGATCGCCATGGCGGTGGGGCGCGGCGACAAAGAAACGCTCCGCAGGGCGGCGGGCAATTCGCTTCTTGTCGCCGTGCTCGGCGGTATTCTGATGGCGATCCTCGGCGAGCTTACCGCCGTCCCTCTGCTCCGCTCGCAGAACGTGCCGGACCAGGTGCTGCCGCTGGCCGCGGAATACCTGAAAATCTACTTCGCCGGGATGCCGGTGATTCTGCTCTACAACTTTGCGGCCGCCGTCTACCGCGGCATCGGCGACACGAAAACGCCGCTGATCGCCCTGACCATCTCCGGAATCCTCAATGTGTTTCTCAACCTGTTTTTCGTGATCGTGGTCGGCATGAATGTGGACGGAGTCGCCGTCGCCACGGTGATCTCCAACGCGGTCAGCGCTATCTTCCTCTTTCTCTTGCTCTGCCGAAAGGGCGGTTCCGTGGCTGTTCGGATTTCGGACTTCAAGCCGGATGGGCCGATTCTCGCCCATATCATGCGCATCGGCGTCCCCACCGGAATCCAGATGGCGGTCTTCGCGGTGGCCAATATGATCATTCAGGCGGCGATCAACAGCCTCGGCACAGTGGTCATGGCTGCCTCCAGCGCGGCGTTCAACATTGAGGTGTTCGCCTATTACATCCTCAATTCGTTCAGTCAGTCCTGCACCACCTTCGTCGGCCAGAACAACGGCGCGGGCAATCGCCGCCGCTGCCGGCGGGTACTCACGGACTGCATCCTGGAGGACCTCGTTTTTACCATGCTGTCTGTTGCCCTGATTCTGTTCTTTGGCCAGCAGATGCTGGGGCTGTTCAACCCGGACGCAGAGGTCGTCTCCACCGGCTACACGCGGCTTTTGTGGGTGTTCTCCGCCTACGCCTTTTCCATGCTGTATGAGAACCTCGCGGGCTACCTCCGTGGCTTCGGCATCTCGCTTGCGCCGTCGCTTCTCACGGTGCTGGGCGTCTGCGGGGTCAGAATTGGGTGGATCTACACCGTCTTTCAAAGCAGCCGCACGTTTCCGTCCATCCTCGAGGCCTACCCGGTCAGCATGGCGGCGACCGCTGTCATGCTCGTCATCGCCGTGCTGATTCTGAAGCCGTCGGCAAAAGAACCGCAAGCAAGTGTGTAAACGGATTTATCGTAAATATCCGCAGAAAGGAATTAATTATGAATTTCAACATGAACAGCGATCTCCCAGTGGCAGCTCTCCTGGGCGCGGGCAGCATGGGCTGCGCCATCATCCGCCGCATCGGCGCGGGAAAAACAATCCTTCTCGGCGGCGATAAAGAGAAAAATCTCGAAGCCAGAGCTACGGAGCTCCGCTCCAGCGGCTATGTCGCGGAAACCTGCGTGGTTGACGCCATGGACCGTGATTCCGTCCGGGCCTTTGCGGAAAAAGCCGCCTCGCTAGGCGAGGTTAAATATTTCATCGACACGGCGGGCGCTTCGCCCAACCAGACGTCGCCGGAGCATATCGTCGCGCTGGATCTGGTCGCTACCTCCTACGCCATCGACGAGTTTGCCAGGGTCATTGCACGGGGCGGTGCGGGGCTGGTCATCTCCAGCCAGACAGGCTACATGATGGACTTTACGCCGGAAGTCGAAAAACAGCTGGCGCTTACCCCCACCGGGGAGCTTGCCGAGCTGGATTTTGTGAAAAAGGACGCCGTGGTGAATCCCGGCATCGCCTATATCGCCGCAAAGCGGACGAACCAGCTCCGCGTGCGCACGGCCGCTGCCACGACCTGGGGCGATGCGGGCGCGCGCATCAACACCATCAGCCCCGGCGTCATCGTCACACCGCTGGCCTATGACGAATTTGCCGCCGCCGGGGAGAATTATCAGAAAATGATTGAGGCGTCTCCGGCCAAACGCGTCGGAACCTCCGAGGAGATCGCCGCCGCGGCCGCATTTCTCCTGAGCTACGAGGCGTCCTTCATCACCGGCACCGACCTGCTGATCGACGGCGGCGTCATCGCCGCCATCAAGAGCGGCCGGTATCAGCTAAACGTCCGCTGACCCACCGGCAGAAAAATTTTCAAAGGAAGTGACTGCTCATGCGCAGGTTCATCGCGCAGACCCCGGGGCAGACGGCATCTGAAACGCAGTCTGCCGCCGCCGACACCGCGGCGGCGGTCAAGGACGGCCTTGCCTTTTCCTTGAAAGAGGCGCAGACGCAGCAGGACACGGGAAAAAGCGAGGTTTACGACTGGCTGAAAGGGTTGGGGTATTGAGATGGAAAACATAAGCATCTGGGAGCGCCTGTCATCCGGCGACCCTGTGGACATGACGGAACCGGACTATCGGAAAGCAGTCGAGGAACTGCGGCGGTGTGAAAAGCTCAATTTTGAGATCAACCGCCTGCCGCCTGATTCGCCTGAAAAGCGAGAGTTGCAAAACGAGCTGCTGGATGATACTCTTGATGAAACAAGCACGATCTTAACGCCCGCACAGATCGACATGGGCAAGCGCCTCAAAGTCGGCAAACGGGTCTTCATCAACCACAGCTTCACGGCTATGGCCTGTATAAAAAGGGCGACATCGTCACCTGGAGCCCGGCGGACACCGCCGTCAAGAGACATCTGGCCGACTGGGGCTTCTTCTGGGACACCCAGAGACAATGCGACCGCATCGGCGTGGAAAATCCGTTTAAGAAAAAGTAAAGCCATCTGATAAGCAGGTAGCAGTGAACAAAGGTGCGCTGAGTTCCGTTATGGAGCTCAGCGCACCTTATATTATGAGGGTGAGGTCAGACGGCGCCGCAAAGGACGGCCGGGAGGCCGCCGGTCACTTCTTCGCCGGGATCACAGCCGGGCACAGGGGAACATAGGGCTTGACGCCAAGCAGAAAGACCTTGAAGGTGTCGCCCTCCGCGCAGCTGAACGCGGTACTGTTGGCCAAAGTCAGCTCCGTATCGGCTACCGTCATGTTCACGGCGCTGCTCCAGACCGTCTTAAAGCGGCCGGCTGCGCTGTACTGGGCGATATACAGCGTCCCGCTGTATGCCTGCGGGGTGCCTATCTGCGCAAGCCTGCATGTCACGGTACCGCCGGTATATTCCGCCGCCATCGTTATGCCGCTGTCCACCGCGGCAAGCGGCGCCGTATAGATGTATTCGCCGGATTCCTTGTTGTAGCTGGAGAATGCTGCGGGGGTGCCGTTCACGGTGAGGGCAGGGTGATTATCCGCGGCCTCGGTGCTGTCGCCGGTCTTGAAGGCGCAGAAAGAGTTAGCCTTGACGGCGAGCGTCGCCGTATAGGTCCCGGCGGCAAATGTGTCCGTCAGGCCGTTCACCAGATTGCTGCTGGAATCCTTCCATTTCTGGACGGCGGCCGTGAAGCCGTCGCCGCTGTAGGTCGGAAACTCCGGTGCGGAACCGATGACCGGCGGGTTGATCGCCGCGCTGACCGTGTTTGCCAGATGGCGGACGACGGAGACCGTGAAGTAAACGCCATCGCTCTCCGACGGTGCGGGCTCGCCCGCGCCGCCCTTGTAGAGACAGTAGATGAGCTTGCCGGCGTCGCCCACGGTGAAGCTCGGGATATCCAGGGCCGCCTTGTTGGCGTCGCTCAGGGTCATGCGCTGCGTGGCGTCGTTGCTGAGATTCAGGGCCAGCACCATGCCCGCGGGGTCGAAGGTCTCGCCGGACTCATAGAGGAGCTTCGGCGCGGTCACGACTGTGACCGAGTCCACGAACACGTCCTTGGAGACAGTAACCTTGTAGACGCGGCTCCAGACGTAGCCGGAAGAATTGACGCCAATGGTGTTCACTGCGGAGCAGCGGTAGTAGCGGACGCCCGCCGCCGTGGTGTCGATGGTGCAGGCGCTGCCGCCCTCCTCCGGAGCTGCGGCTGCCGCAGGAATATCGGTGTCGTACGGCAGTTTGCCGAAGCCGTCGGTAGTTTCGGACACATGCCACGTGTAGCTGATGTTCCCGCCGTCGGGCGCGGCGGCCAGCTCTGAGAGGGTCCTCTTGGTGGCCCCGACGCTGCAGTTCACTTCGCCGCCTTCGCCCAGGAAGATGGGGTCGGCCGGGACGCCGGAGACGGTCACGGCGACGGTGGGGCTTGTACCGGCGGAGCTTTTATACCCGGATGGCTTGTTCACGGCTTCGGCGTAGTAGTATCTGACGCCGGAGGCGGCCGTGGAGTATACATAGCTTGTTCCGGAACCGACGGCCGCGGGGTTCGTGCCGTCTTTGTCGCACTTGTACCAGGTCACGGGCAGGCCAGAGGCTGCCGCGCCGTTCAGTGTCACGGAGGCGTGCAGCGTGTAGACGCCGGTGTTCTGCGTCTTTGTAACCGCGGCGTCCCCGTCGATGGTCACAACGGGCTGCGCGGCCGTCTTAGTCAGATGTTCCTTGAGCGTCAGGGGCAGGGTCACGCTGGCCTCGTAGCAGTTTTCCTTTTTCGCCGTGAGCGTCACGGAGTAGACGCCCGCCGTGTCGTAGGTGATGCCGGAGATGACGCCGGTGGCCGAATCGATGCTGAGCCCGAAGGGCAGCCCGGCGGCGGTCCAGGAGACGCCGGTCTCCAGCGCGGCGGCGGTTGTGCTGTATACCTGCCCGCTCTCCGCGTCGGGGATGGCGGCGGTGGTGATGTGCAGCGTGGGCTTGGCGGAGTTGTTGATGGTGTAGTGCCGCGTCACCGTGCCGCTGTCGAGCATCTGTTCCATGACGCCGGAGGTGTAGGCTATCAGGGTCGCGTTCCGGTCCAGCGTCAGAGTATAGTTGGAGGAGCTGTAGGAATTTATTGAGGTGTAGGTGTTATCTTTTGCATATGTGTCCTTCATAACTTTGCCGTTGCTGTCGAATGTCAGCTCCTTGCCGGTGGCGTCCTCTATCACCTTGAAGAAGGCGTAGTTCGTGCCGTCGATAATGCCATTGATGCTGACGGTCTGATCGCCCGTATAGCTGCCCTCCGGCAGGCTGACGACGGGCTCGGGGGCCGTCTGCGGCTCGGCCACCGTGAAATCAAAGGTATTCGAGCACTTTTTCGTATTGTCCATGGTATTCACGGCCGTGATGGTCACTGGGTAGGTGCCGGCAGGGTCCTGGGTCGTGCCGAAAATGTAGTATTTGTTGTCAACAATGTGCACAAGCTCCAGCCCGGAGGGGAGGCCGGACGCCGTGAGGGACGCGCCGGGGACGGCCTCGCATGTGAAGCCGATGGAGCCGAACACGTCGACGCCGCGGCTAACGACGGGCTGCGCATCGAAGCGCTTCGCTATTACCGTCGGCCCGGAGGCCCCGTTGATGCATCTGACGCCGAAGTACGAGGAGCTGCCCTTATTGGTGCCGTCGTAGGTCGCCTTAAGATAGAAATTGTAAGTGGTGTCGGTCGTTTCTGCCGGAACTGTGAAGGTGACGGTAGCGGTCTTGCCGTCGCCGGACACGGCCGCGTTGGGCGGGTAGATGTCGCCGGAAAAACCATGGGACAGCGTCCATTCGTAAGTCCCTGCATCGCTGCCGGTGCAGCTGAAGGTGAGCGATACGTTAGTGGCCTGGCCATTAGTCACGACGCAGGGGACGTGGTATTTCTCCGTGAGCTGCTGATCGATGTCCGCGTTCGTCGTGATGATCTTGGGCTCCGCGGCGACTGTGAGGGTGAAGGAGGCGGTGGCCGTGGCGGTGTGGGTGACGCCGCCGCTCTGGGTGGTGGTGGTCACCGTGACGTCGTAGACCGTGTCGTTGGCGTCTGTGGTGGCGGTACTGTCGCATGTGAAAGTGCAGCTGCTGCCATAATATGCGACGGAGCAGCCCGCGGGCATCGCCCCGCCGCCATGCGGGGCGATGGTCACGGTGTCGCCGCTGTTGAAGCCCCGGAAGTCTATCCAGGCCTTCTGGCCGGTATAGGCCACGAGCTTAAGATTGCTGTCGCCGGTGCAGTCCACCCAGTCTGTGGTACCCATGGCGCGCTTCTGGACGGTGGGCCGCGCGAGGGCGGAGAGCTTCAGCTCCTTCCGGCCCACGGCGCCGGAGACGCTGTCCCTGACGATGACGGTGAAGGTGCTGGTGCAGACGGAGCGGGCCGTGCCGGAGATGACGCCGTCCGCGCTGAGGCTGAGGCCAGCGGGCAGGCCGCCGCTGCCCAGCATAAAGGTCAGCGAGTTGCTGGTATTATCCGGGTCGCTGAGCGTGAGCTTGTGGCTGTAGGTTCCGCCCACGGTGGCGTCCGGGAGAATGTAGTCCTGAATGTCGGGCTGGGCGAGGATATGCAGCTTGATATCTTTGGTGTCGGTCACGGACTCTTGGTTCTCCGCGTTCTGGCTGTTGAGGACCGTCGCCGTGAAGGATACCGGCGTATTCTGCGCGGTGCCGGTGCCGTCGTAGCGCAGAACGGCGCCCGCGCCATTCGTGCCGGAGCCGTACAGCGTGAAGCCGGTGGGCAGCGTGCCCTCCGCGGCGAGCGTAAAGTCGCCATAGTTGCCGGAGCAGGTGATCTCGGCGTCTTTCTCGGTGCCGAGGGTGAAATACAGGTCGGTGGGGTCGATGGAGATGGCGAACTCGTTCGCGGTGCGGACGCGCACCTGCGCGAAGTCCGCGTCGTGGGTGTTCGCTTCGTGGATCGACGAGGTCTCCTGGATGTCGCACTCGTAGTAGTTGACGCCCTCGTTTGCGTCCTTCGTTATGGTGAGAGTTGAGGTGAGGTTTTCCGGCACCAGCTGCCAGTCATGGCCGTCGAGAACGACGCCGTCCTTGGTCCAGCGGTACTGGAGCTCGGAGAGCTTATAACTGCCCGTAGTGAAGGTCGCCGTGACGACCTTGGAATCCTCGGTCCGCAGGGTGAAGCCGGTGTTGTCCACGGTGACCGATGGCTTCTCAAGCGGGGTGCGGCTCACCGTGACGGGGCAGTCGCAGGATATCTGCAGCCCGGTCGCCGGGTCAGTCGCAATGCAGGTGTAGGTGAAGGTGTTGCCGTCCGCGACAGGATCGTCGCCGTCAGTCCACCCGTCCAGATCGGACAGGAACACGCCGCAGGTGTTGGCGGTGGAGACCGTTCTCCCGTCGTTATAACCGCTGAGTCCCGGCCCGCGGATGATCCACTTGTAGCTGAGCGGCCGGTCGGTACTGGACCTGCCGACGGCCGAGAGCATGAGGTACTCGTTGTCGTGGATAACGGCGGTCTCGGGCCGGACGGACAGGCTGGGCAGGCCCGGCGTGAGTACCGCGGTGTCCCGGTACGGCCCCTCGATGGCCTCGCCGGTATCCTGCCGGGAGAGCGTCCCGCCGTCGGCCGTCGCCCAATCGCCGTCGTAGCGGATATAGGTGCCCGGCCGGATTGCCTTGACCGCCGCCGCCGGCAGCGTCTGGCCCTTGGACCTTTCATAAAAGTCGTCAGCAAAA